>Ga0209559_1001218_pt1 | contig 12340 bp, 10 predicted proteins | sample SaaInlV_110m_DNA_FD_184677 | JGI IMG/M metagenome (GOLD analysis project Ga0209559, IMG submission 184677) | Marine microbial communities from expanding oxygen minimum zones in the Saanich Inlet - Saanich Inlet SI074_LV_165m_DNA (SPAdes) (version 2) | ecosystem: Environmental > Aquatic > Marine...
GTCGATAACCGAGTGTATTTTACTACCGAAGTCGAAGAGAAAGATGGTACTGATAATAATGCTGCGGAAACAACTTTCACAACAACCATTCATACCGTTCCTGTTGGCTTCGTGATGAATGTAACGCCTTTCATTACCAGTACTGGTGAGGTTATCCTTAATATCAAACCAACAATATCGCGAATATTACAGTTTATCGATACACCAAATCCGGCACTTGCAGCGGCTGGTATCTCCAATAAAGTACCTGAAATCCAGGTTAGAGAAATGGAATCTGTATTGAGAGTGGCCAGCGGAGACACGGCAGTTATTGGAGGATTGATGCAGGATACTGCCAATGCAAACAGTACTGGAATACCGGGCTTACATGATGTTGATGGATTTGGCTTTTTATTTGGAACTCAGGAACAAGCTTTAAATAAAACTGAGCTGGTGATTTTTTTACGACCAAGAATAATTGATAATGCAAGCATTGAAACGGAATTAAAGGATTTCAAGCGTTATTTAAAACCTAAGCTGTTAACAGAATAATAACAGCAAGGGGTATCCTCATGAGTTTACTGTTAGACGCATTAAAAAAAGCCGCAGAAAAAAAGGCAAAAAAGAGTAGTGCAGTTGATGATGGTGTTGAATCTACTGATATAGCCGATAGCCAGAATGCACAGGCGGTTAGTCAACAGGATGATACTGCTTTAACGGATACGATTGCACTTGATCATGAGCCAACTCAACTGGATCAGGAAACAGAATTTTCAGAAGCAACAGAAATAGATGCCACTTCTATTGATGAAACGCAGTTAACCGAATCGACTATTATCAAAGCATCTGCAGATGATCATGAGCCAACTCAGCTTGATCATGAAACTGAATTTTCAGAAGCAACAGAGATAGATGCAACTTCAATTGATGAAACGCTGTTAACCGAATCGACTATTATCAAAGCGGCTGCAGAAGATCATGAATCAACCCAGCTTGATCATGAAACTGAATTTTCAGAAGCAACAGAGATAGATGCAACTTCTATTGATGAAACGCTGTTAACTGAATCGACTATTATCGAATCAGCAGCAGATGATCATGAGCCAGCTCAGCTGGGTCAGGAAACAGAATATTCAGAAACAATAGAAATGGATGCGGTTTCTATGGATGAAACCGTTTCAACTGAAGTTAAGGCGCTTGATCAGGAGTCTGTCAGCGATACTTCAGCTAAAGAGAGTAAAGTTGCAGAAATGGATTCAACTTCTGATGACGAAACACAAATTAATGATGATGAATTTGATACCGCATTAATTGATACAATTTCACAGGATCGTGACATTACACAGTTTGATAAAATGGATGTTACGTCTTTAGATAATACTGATATGAAAGATGATACGGAAATGGAGTATCAATCTCAGTTAAGTGAAGAAGACAGAACTTTGTTTATCTATGATGGTGCTGACCGGGAAGAAGGAGAGGCTGGCGAGGAAACAGAAGCGGCACTGACTAAAACCGATGCTTTCTTTCGTCACCAGGTAGACGATAATGATGGCTTAACCGAGGAAGATGTAACGCAGTTTATGGGGGACGGTGTATCGAAACCTGAAAGCTCTAAACCTGTTTCTAAAGATCAGTTGCAAAGTGAAGCAAGGATAAATTCGGATGATACTACTCTGACAAATCCTGAATCTCTGACAATGACTAATTTTAGCTTCCCAGAGCATGCTGCTGAAGAGTCTGTAGCCTCGGAAGCGGTGCCGTTACAGGATCAAACTCAAAGTGATACGTTTTCTTTACATGAGCATGATGGCAGGCCAGTAGAGGATCAGACATCCACTCACAGTTTATATCAGAATGATGTTCTGGATGATGATAAGTCAACCCGTATAAATACTGATTCAACATCGACAATATCTTCTATTGATATTGAAAAGTTGACTAGTGACCAGACAGTAACGATTGGAAGTAAAACGACGACCAAAACGTTTGCACCAGATAATTACGATAGAACGTTGCTTAATCTGTCTCAGAAAGATGTGTCCAGGATCTTTCCTGGAATGCAGCCAGAATCTGATGCGGTAATGACTCCTGATTATGCCAAGAGGGTGTTTCTCAGTAAGTCTGGCCAGGTAAAAACACATTATTATAAGTTATATGCAGGCATTGGCCTGATGTTGTTACTAAGCGTGATTATGTGGGGCTTATTTCTGTTACAGGAAGAGTCCGATTTAATTGATCAAAGACTGGCGAATCTTAAGAGAGATCCAATGCCAGGTATTATCAAACCTCAAAATGAGAATGAATCTCAGCGATTATTTCTTCCTGACTCGAAAGAATCTAATTTGAAGGCAGTTGATATTATTGCTAAAGCAGGTGAACCTGAATCAACAGAATCTACCCCTGTTGAAAATGAAATAGCCGATTCAGCAGAGAATCAGGTTGACAGCAGTTTACCCGTCCAGGATGAGTTTGCTGAAGTTACAGCAGATACACAAGATGAGGAGATAGCTAAAACTGATAATATGCAGGTTTCTAGTGATGTATCACCGACCACAGAAATAAAATCAGTTCAGCCCACCAGAACCTCTGCAGCTTCTACGCTGTCAATTTCCACTGGCAGTAAGATTTCACAGAAGAATAAATTATTGACTGAAGCCTTTGAAGCCTACGAGCAAGGTGATCTGGCTAACGCCAGAAAGCTTTACAGTGAAGTACTGACCATGGATGAATCAGATAGAGATGGGTTACTGGGCAGGGCTGCTGTTCATATTTTAGATAACGAGTATCAACAGGCTATCAATAAATATCAGAAGCTACTGGTTGATAACCCAAAGGATAGTATGGCAATGGCCTCATTAATTTCTGTGGCTAATATTGACCCTCAGTCAGGTGAGACACAGCTTAAAAAATTATTGCGAGAGCAACCCGAATCCCCTTACCTGCATTTCGCTCTGGGTAATATGTATGGCAGTCAGAACCGTTGGAATGAAGCCCAAAATTCTTATTTTGAAGCGATGCAGAATAGACCAGATGATCCTAACTATGCTTACAATTTAGCCGTAAGTCTGGAGCATATTGGTAAGCCAGGAACCGCTATAATTTTCTATCAAAAAGCATTAAAAAATAGCTCCAATGGATTGATTACTTTTGACGAGCAACTGGTTATACAGCGTTTAGAGGTGTTGGCGCAGTGAGAAGACCTGCCAAAGTTAATAAGCCAAAAAAACTGGGTGAAATCCTCATAGATGAAGGTGTTATCACCCGGGATCAGTTGCATATAGGTTTAACAGAACAAAAAAAAGTCGATCTGCCTTTAGGTAAATTGCTGGTAAATCTCGGGTTTGCTACCGAAGCCATTATGCGTTCAGCACTTGGTGAAGCGCTTGAACAGGATAGTGTAGACCTTTCGAATGTAGTACCCGATCCGGAAGCAATAAGGTTAATAAGTTCTGATACAGCTAGAAAGCATAAGGTCATTCCGCTGAACTATAATACGCAGACAGGTAGTTTAACTATTGCCATGTCTGATACGTTTAATCTGTTTACACTGGATAGAATCAGAATTCAGATTGGACAGCATATTGAAATCAAACCCGTGCTTGCGGGTGAAACAGAAATTTCCAGTGCAATAGATCAGTTCTATGGATATGAGCTGTCTATCGATGGAATATTACGTGAAATTGAGACAGGTGAAGCTGATTACACAAATTATCAGGGTGATATAGAAGAGTACAGTCAGCCACTGGTACGATTGGTAGATGTGATGCTGGCCGATGCAGTAAAACGAGGCGCATCAGATATCCATTTTGAACCGGAAGAAAGCTTTCTGCGTATTCGCTATAGGATTGATGGCGTATTACGACAAATCAGAAGTTTGCATAAAACTTACTGGTCAGCTATTGCAGTTCGTTTGAAGGTTATGTCAGACATGAATATAGCGGAAACCCGTGCTCCACAGGATGGACGGATATCACGTCTTATTATTGGTCGGCAAATCGATTTTCGTGTTGCATCGCAGCCTACCATTCACGGTGAAAATATAGTTTTACGTGTTTTAGATCGAGAGAAAGGAGTCATTCCGCTGGATAAAATGGAATTGCCCGAAGACTCGATGCGTAAGTTGAAAATAATGATGGCAAGACCAGAAGGTATGATTCTGGTTACCGGACCTACCGGTAGTGGTAAAACAACTACGTTATATTCACTGTTAAATCATGTCAGTACCGAACAAGTTAATATTATGACGCTTGAAGATCCGGTGGAATACCCTTTTCCTCTTATTCGTCAGACGTCGGTCAGTGATATGGCTGGCATGGATTTTTCCAATGGTATTAAATCACTGATGCGTCAGGATCCGGATATTATTCTTGTAGGTGAAATTCGTGATGAAGAAACGGCAGAAATGGCTTTTAGAGCAGCCATGACAGGTCATCAGGTGTACTCAACATTACACACGAATTCGGCTATTGGAGCACTGCCCCGGTTGCGTGATATAGGCATTATTTCAGAAATTATGGCTGGTAATATCATCGGTATTATTGCTCAGCGACTGATAAGAAAACTATGTAAATACTGTAAGGAATCTTATACCCCTGACCGGTATGAACTATCACTGTTAAATTATAATCAGGATGAAAAGCCAGAAAAAATATTTCGGCCAAAAGGCTGTAAAGCTTGCGATAACACCGGTTATAAAGGGCGTATGGCTTTGCTAGAAATTCTGAAAATGAATTCTGAGCTGGATGATCTACTGGTACAGGGTGCGACAGCAAAGGAAATAAAGCTAGAAGCCAATAAGCAGGGTTTTTTGACATTGGCAGATGATGGTGTGAGGCATGTTGTAGCCGGAATTACCTCGATAGAAGAGATATCCCGTGTTACCGATTTAACCGAGCGCATGAGTTAGTCATGCCATTATTTAAATATAAAGCAGTCGACCGGTCAGGTAAAACTATACAGGGTAGCCTCGATGCTGGAAATATAGCAGACCTTGAACTGCGCCTGGAAAAGATGAATCTTGACCTGGTGACCTGTAAGCAAAAACAACCCGGTGCAGATATATTTGGACGGAATAAAATTACCCGTCGAGATTTAATAAATTTTAGTTTTCATCTGGAGCAATTGACCCGTTCCGGTGTGCCGATTATTGATGGTCTGACTGACTTAAGAGAAGGTGAAGAAAATCCCGGTTTTAGAGATGTAATCTCCAGTTTGATTGAGGCTATCGAAGGCGGTAGCTCATTTTCGCTGGCGCTCTCCATGTACCCTAAAGTATTTGATGGCGTGTTTGTTAGTCTTATTAAAGTAGGTGAAAAAAGTGGGCAGATGGCAACCGTTCTGGTTGATATAACTGAAACCCTTAAATGGCAAGATGAGATTATTGCAAAAGCGCGTAAAGCGGTTACTTATCCAGCGGTTATCGGTACATTGATTTTTAGTGTCATCATGTTTTTAATGATCTTTGTAGTGCCTGACATTATGAGTGCAATAGTGGGGTTAGGTGGTGAGATACCTTTTCACTCTTTAGCATTGATGGCGACTTCAGAATTTCTGGTGAATTACTGGTACCTTGTCATCATGGCTCCTTTTGTTGTATTTTTTATTTTACGTCATTTTTATAAATCAAGTGACAAGTTCCATTTCAAAATGGATGGGGTTCTTCTGAATATCTGGTTGTTTGGAGACATTAGTGAAAAAATTAAAATTTCCCGTTTTACTCGTTATTTTGCTTTGATGTTTGCTTCCGGTATTACTGTTCTGGATGCTATAAACTTGAGTAAAAGCGTGGTGAGTAACAGGGTTCTTGAAGATGGCATTGACCGGGCCTGGGTACAAATTTCCGAAGGTGGAAGCATCAGTGAAAGCTTTCAGAATATTGGAATTTTTCCACCTCTGGTAATCCGTATGTTAAAAGTAGGTGAGTCAACAGGGCGTATGGATGAATCACTGAAAAACGTCAGTTACTTTTTTGAAAGGGATATCAACGATAAAATGGATACTATGGAGCCGGTTTTACAGACAGCCTTACTGGCTACCATCGGGATGGTTGTTTTATGGTTAATCGTGTCAGTATTTGGACCTATGTACGACACCATCAGTACAATTGATTTTTAACAGGTCATTTTAATAAAGTGATATGAAAAGAATACTCTACTTTACCGGATACAGAATGGTGGCCCAGGAATGGGATGGCCGAAAGCTGAATAGTAGTGTGTATTTTGAGCCCGATGAGCAGGGACTTGATCTGTTTGAGGCTTATCTTACTTCGCTAAAAAATGAACCAGTACGATTATTACTGGACCTGATTGAAGAAGAGTTTCGTCAGGTTGTTATTCCACTTTTAAGAGGGAGTGATAGGCAGAATATAATTGACCGAAATTTCTCCAAGTTTTTTAGAAATTCAGATTATCGTTACGCCATATCCCAGCAGACTCTAAAAAAAGGACGGAAAGAAGAGCGCCTGTTGTTAATGGGTTTGACGAATCAGGATTTATTAAAACCCTGGTTAGAAATTGTAGAGAAAACACGTACACCATTATCAGGAATTTTGAGTGTACCTCTGGTGAGCGAAGACCTGGTTTCTGAATTTAAATCTAAAAATAAATGCGTCATTCTTGTAAGTCAGCAGGTACCCAGTAACCTTCGACAGTCAGTTTTTCTGGATGGTAAGCTTATTCTGAGCCGACTGGTACCCATAGCCAGTTTTTATCAGGGTGAATACACCAATGATGTAATCCGTGATATTGAGGGTACTCAACGTTATCTTGTTAGCCAGAGAATTATTGATCGAAATGATGTGATATCGGTTCAGATACTATGTAATGAAAGGCATTATGAAAAATTAAAAATTAAATCTGAAGAAGATGTTGTATTTGATTACAACATTCAAAATATTAACGACTTCATTAAAAAGCAAAAAATAGAAGTGGTCGAAGAGCAAGATTTTAGTTCATTGATTTTCTGTTCCCAGGCTTGTCGAAAAACGTTTCCAAACCATTATGCTCGCTACCCGGAAAAGAAATATTTTTACCATTATATAACTTCTTTGGGCACAAAAATTGTCGGAATTATTCTACTGGCTTCAAGTATAGGTCTATTATCCATTTCATTAGCAAAAGGATTTTTGTATGAATCATCTGTTACTGAAATGATGTTGCTTCAGCAAAAATATGAATCAAAATTCAATCAGCTCAATGAGCAAAAAATTGATTCAGATATAAGTACCACCAACATGAAAAATGTTGTGCAAACCGTGGATAAACTGAAAAAAACTTATCTACGTTCACCACGTGAAATGATGGCTATGGTAAGTCAGGACATTTCATTATTTAATGAGATGAGAGTGAATGAGCTGGACTGGATTCTGGCTACAGATGTTGCAGCCACGGATGCAGATGGACAGAAGGTGAAAGAAACCAAACCTCGGGGCAGAAAAAGTCGCAGGAATTCCAAAAGAAAAAATAAGCTTTATGAGATTGTTACTGTGTCAGGGAACCTGCTCAATTTTGATGGGGATTACCGGTATGCTCTGAGCCTTATCAATGATGTTGAAAATACGATGACAGTGTCAGATAAATATGATCTGGTTCAGGTGTTAAAGCGGCCTCTTAATATTGAATCAAACGAAAGCTTGTCAGGTGATGTGAATGTTAAGGTGAACAGCAAGGGAGCGTTGAATAAGAAGGCTGAGTTCACCATTAGAGTAGTCAGAGAGGTGAATCTAGGTGCCAAATAAAATAGATTTTCAATTCCTCAAGCGAACTTTAATATTTTTCGTCGTTGCGCTTATCCTTTCAATAGGCATGGTTTTTGCCGGAATTTATTATGAAGATGAAAAAATTGCAGAGCATAACAAAGCTAAATCTTCATTGAGTTCGGCTCATGCCCGTTATTCAAAACTGGTTAAAGATATTGACCTTATTCATTTATATACTGAAAGTTATAAAGAGTTTAAAAAGAGTGGTTTAATTGGCCCTGAAAGACGACTGAGCTGGATTGAAACTCTAGAATCGGTGAATGAAGTTTTACAACTACCCCAGTTGAATTATTCACTGGCTCCACAGGAAGAGTTTAGCCGCCCGAAATTTAAAGCAGCTAAAAAAATACTGGTGAGCAGTACTCCGATGGAGTTAACCATGCACCTTTTGCATGAGGAAGATATTTTTACTGTTTTTGAAGGTATTGAAAAAAGTATAGATAACCTTTTTAGCGTTGACAGTTGTTCAATAAAAAGGAAAAAACAAGGTGCGAACCTATTAAGTACCAAAGAGGCCAATTTAACTTCAAGCTGTTTAATTAGATGGATTACAGTCGATGTTCAAAGCAAATAAAGTATATATAACACTCTTTTGTTTTCAAATCTTGATTGCAGGTTCCTTGCATGCGCAAGTAAATGAAACAGAAATTTTAACCCTGTTTACAACGCCTCAGGAACGAGACTTAATTAATAAAAATAGATATAAAAAACAGGCTATTAAAGCACAGGTTGTTGCAACTGAGAATGAAGAGCCTGAAGAAGAGAAAAAGATAGAGCAACAGGAAATTTTATTATCAGTCAGGTTGGCTGGTGTTACCATTTCCCAGAGTGGTCAAAATATAGCCTGGTTAAATGGAAAGGCATTTGAAAACGGAAGTAAACTCGATGATGGCTCAAGAGTTTTCATTAGCTCAAAGGTTAAAACCCTCGTTCAAATAAAAACACCTGATGGAAAATATCATTCGGTTACGACCGGAGAAACAATAGATATTAGCTATTTCAAGCGAATAGAAGGGTAATGCTTCGTGTTTGTTAAACAGAAACAATCCGGGTTTGCCCTGTTACTGTTTATGGTTGTTGTTATAGGTTATATAATTGCAGGATATTCAGCGGGGTTGACGACTTCTGTACAACAGGTAAATGAGCAGAAAAGGCTGAAGAATACGAAGGTGCTTCTGGAGGCCAAGGAAGCTTTGTTGAGTTATGCTTTGAATTATGCAGTAACAGGTGAAATTAATAAAATGGGGAAGTTACCTTGCCCTGATCACCAGATTGCCAACTCAGAGGGTACTCAAGACAGTCCTTGTGGGGGTATGGGAATAAATGCAGTGGGCTATTTCCCTTATAAAACTATCGGTAAAGGGAAAATTGAAGATGCTTCCGGCGAATGTCTTTGGTATGTTGTTTCTGGTGATTATAAAAATGAGGCGGAATCTAAACTGCTCAACTGGGATTCGGTTGGTTACCTGAATCTGGTAGATGAAAATGGAACCCTTCAGCATGAAAATAATGAGGATAATTTTCCTGTCGCATTTATAATTAGTCCGGGCATCAGTATCGATCAAGATCGATTACCTGATGGCTCATTAGCTGATTGTGGAGGAGGTAACCATACTATGGCTAGTTACCTCGAAGGTGGTTCCAACATTGATTACAGTACCGATTTGCCAGCCTCAGCTGATACCTTGTGGACATTTCTAACAGCTTCTGCAGCGGCTTCAAGTAGCAATGTAAACTACAATGATCAGGTAATTGCTGTTTATCGTGATGAATTGTGGGATAGGGTGGCTCAAATTGGGCAGCTTAATACTGATAATAACTCTCCTGTCGATACTCTGGCTGAAACAGTAACTCAGCAACTAGCTAATTGTTTGCAGGTTTATGGTAATCATATTAATAATACCGATAGAACGCTTCCTTTTGCTGCTCCTATTGATCTAACTGATTACCGATCCTCTAGTAATTATGATGATACTGCTAGCTTGTTAGCGGGTCGTTTCCCGCAAAACATTAATAATAGTGAAGCACCAGGAGATGGTGCGTTAAACGATATAATTTCGAATGATACAGAGTTTGTGTTCGATGGTTCTAGTACGGGGTATTGTGGTACCACAGGCTTGGCAGCAAATGAAATGTTTTGGAAAAACTGGAAAGATCATTTTTTTTATGTAGTTGGTGATGACTTTAAACCAAATTCTAGTCCACCGGCTTTGGCTAACAGATGTGATGATAATGAAAAATGTATTACCGTAGATTTAAACAACAATTTAGCTGCTGTTATATTTTTTGCAGGAGAAGCTGATGCGGCACAAATTAGAGATTGGACTCCTGCTATTGATAATAAAAACAATATTATGAGTTATTTGAATGGAGCTAATACAGCTTTTTATGATGGAAGTGCCGTGGTCGATTATAGTTCATTTCAAGATGATTTTGCTTATTGTGTCCTTTTCGATGATGCACAGCCTTCGGGAAGTGAGTTTTCCATTCTTAAATGCAGGGATATCCCATGATGAATCAACGTGGTTTTACCTTAATCGAAATAGCAATTGTATTAATCATCGTTACGATTCTTTTGGGGTATACAATGGCTATGGTGCCTATACAGCAGGAATTAAAGCAGTATCGTCAGGCTGATGCTGAGATGAGTAAAATCATTAATTCTTTGTATGCCTTTGCTCAGGTTAATGGATATTTACCATGCCCGGCCAATAATAATGTCGGCTCTAGTGGCTTTGAATGTAGGGATACTGATGGTGAAGATGGTGATTGTGAAACCAATGACCCTACGATGGGATCCTGTGACCTCTGGTTCGGGTTTGTGCCGGGTAAAACTTTAGGAATAAGTGGTAATTATTCAACTATAGGGTTGTTGCTAGATCCTTGGGGGCAGCCTTATAGATATCAGGTGACCGATTCAGATGATGAGGATACTGACGGCGATGGTGATAGAGATGGGGATTTAGTTCCAGATATGGTGTTGCCAGGTGGAATTAGGATTACGACAGGTTCATCACTCATTAATGATCCACTTTTTCCAACTGTTCAGCCTCCGATGAATCTGGCTTTACTAAGCCCTGATCTGGTTATTTGTAACACAGACCCTTCTGCACTAGCAGGAAATGATACTGTATGCTCAAATGCTTCAGAAGCAGTTTTTGGTGCTTCTGCTACGACATTAGCTTGTACAAGCCCAAACCAACAATGCGCTCCAGTGGTTATTTTATCTACAGGAAAAGACAGATTAGGTGAGGTAAATGAAAATATTGATGGAGATAATAAATATAATTCATGGGTTCAGCTTGAAAATTTAGATAATAGTGTAAATGATAGGGTTTTTATCGACTCAACATTTGTTGATATAAGAACAAATGTTGCAGCAACTGATTTGTATTATGATGACGTTATAAAATGGATTTCCCCAAACATACTCTATTCAAAAATGATCGAAGCCGGACAGCTACCCTAAGTATCTTTCCCATGAGAATAACAACGTTAGAAAAAAATCTGTTTATAAAACTGTCCAGATTACATTTTGGGCAAACAGTACATTGTTACCTGTTTGGGAGTCGTGTAAATGACCTTAAAAAGGGAGGGGATATTGATTTGTATATAGAAGCCAGTACCCCAGTTAACATGCAGAAGAAGTTAAATTTTCTGGTGGATGTTGAAAAACAGGTTACTTCGAGGAAAGTAGACCTAATCGTTAATACACCTGAAAGTGGCTATAGAGATATTTTTACCACGGCGAGGGAAACTGGTATTTTGTTATGTTAAAGGCAGCCATAGAAACTGCTTCATTGCATCATCACCGTGCAATGAGTAACTATCAGGAAATAAAAGCTTACGATTTGTCTATTTCTTTATTCGATGAAACGGAAAAAATAAAAACCATTGATGCCTTTATATTCCGTTTTATCAAGTTACAGGATTTTATGAGTGAAAAACTTTTCAGAAGGTTGCTTGAGGCTGTAGGAGAGTATAAAGATTCCATGTCTTTGCTAGATGTGCTGGATAAACTGGAAAAGCTTAAGGTTTTAAAAGATGTAAACCAATGGATAGCCATACGGAAACTAAGAAACCAGTTGACTCACGAATATCCAGATAATAGAGAAGATGTTCTGGAAGGCATTAAAATGGCTCTTGCTTACTTTGAAAGTATCGGAAATTTACTACAGTCAATTATTGACTATAGCCATCAAAAAAGATTGTTGAAGGAAACATAAAATTATCAAGAATTATTTTTGACTGCCAACTACTCTCCCAAATGCTGAAATAAACTAAAGCAAACTTTACCTTCCTGATTATTTGCAAGTTCCAGTTCGTAGTTAAATGTTCTGGCCATAAAGGCTGATTGATACAAACCTATTCCCATACCTTGACCGGATGATACTGGCTGAATGAACAGCTTGCTTTCAACTTCTAAATCCATGCTTTTACCGTCGTCGCAGACAGTCACTACGATCATCTCCTGGTTAGATATCACGTCAACAATAATACTATTTGTTGGGGTTTTACTTAGGGCGTTAGACAGTAAATTATTGACAACACTGTCGAAAAGTTCTGGCGGTATAGCGTGGCTGATTTTTATATCACTAAGGT
>Ga0209559_1001239_pt1 | contig 12090 bp, 18 predicted proteins | sample SaaInlV_110m_DNA_FD_184677 | JGI IMG/M metagenome (GOLD analysis project Ga0209559, IMG submission 184677) | Marine microbial communities from expanding oxygen minimum zones in the Saanich Inlet - Saanich Inlet SI074_LV_165m_DNA (SPAdes) (version 2) | ecosystem: Environmental > Aquatic > Marine...
TGCCCCCTTATGACCACTGTATACATTGTGTTGGTATTCGCGTTCGGGAGTCCTATCGGTAGTAGTAAATGCATCACTGGTTTCTAATATTTGCGCAATTCCTGACCACTTACTGCCTGGCACGCCTGTAAAAAATATTCTATTTGGTAATCTCATGTTTTTTGTGTTCGTGTGAATACTTAAATGTATGTGGCAATGCCCATAAATTTATAGGCGGAAATGCAATCATTGGCCAACGTTCTGTGCTTATTTGTGTGTTATGGATTACTTTTTGTGTATTTGCTAATGTCATGATGCTCCTTTATATATTCAACTGCGGCAATGTGTGCATCTTCGAGCGGATGCCCATCTTTTTTACCTAATTTAAACTCATTATGTACTGCCCACTCGTAAAACCCCATGTTATTAAACCATACGAAATCATCTTTAATTTCGTTTTGTAGGTTAGCGATATAATCGGGACAGTGATGCAATTTATCAAATGGCAGTGTATCTATGCTAGTCATAATAAATGGAATGTCTTTACTAGTTAACGTAAGATAAACTAGAGTCATTAATTTCAACGTTTCGAATTTATTCCATAATTCAGATTGTAGGTATTTAAAATACAATTTAGAAAGATGACTTTTATCAGCGTTGTTTGGCATGAGTGTTTTCCAATGGTCATATTGTGTGTCGATATGTACTTCAGACGCAGTATCTGCTAATTTTATTTTATTTAATAATTCCTCTTCGGCACCACTATTAAATACATCCCATCTATCTATCCATGTCCAATTTATAATAACCAAATCGTCTTTGTGTATGAAAGGTAAAAATTTAAAAAAACGCCTAGATATTGATGAGTTTGAACATCCCGGTTGTGCAAAGCATTTATATTCCATATTATTAGCATCCGCATATAATGCGGGCCATGTATGGTTACTATAACCAGCGTCCCTTGTTAATGCTTTGTGGTTAAAGTCAGCATCACTGAACTTACCAATAGGCGTGTTTGAATGATGATATTTTTTATATTTGTGAAATCCATGTGGTGTTTGCAATCCATCTGAAATATCATCTTTTAATTCAGACCCCCACGTAAAACTGTCGCCAAAGGCAATTAAATTATTCATGTGGTTATTTAGCAACGCAGAAGTTTACTAAATAATATTTGCTTGTTGTTGGATTAAGATAATGTCTTTATCTTTTTTGTCGTAGATTGATTTAGTTTTTAGACCTGCTGATTCACGCATAGTGTTAATGTCTGCTTCTTTATGTATTCTGTATTCTCTTGGACTAAGAAGTAATCTTGATTTTAAGTAATCAACATCAAAATCCATTTCACTGCCATCGTACTTAACTGTCCAATCATTCACTTCGAACTCAGTTAAAGACGCTAAATCTTTAACAAGTTCTTCTATTTGCTTAGGCAATGATGTTCTGCGCTTGACTTCCACGTACACTAAGTAACGATTTGGTTTAATTTCACCAGGGCTACGGTCTGCATCTAGTACAAAGTCATAACCTTTTTCAAACCATTCAACTAAATCATCTGCCACTTTACTGTTCTTTGTATAAAAACTAACAGTAGCAATATCATCGTCATTGCCCATCTTACTAACGAACTCGTCGATATGTACAGTAGGTTTAATTAACCCAACCATGTCTTTGTGATTCAATCCTTCGTTTATGTTCATGCTATGTCTCTTGCTCTGTATCGGCAGTATTTAAGTCTTGTTCATACGCTAAATTCAAGTCTTCTAAGTCGATATCTTGCCCTTCTAGTTCAGTACTGCCTGTTTGGATGTCTGTGATTAAATCTTTCGGCATTGTGATTTCAACTAACCAAACGTCTTTCTTAATAATCTTTGGTTTTTTAGTACCTTCGCGAAAATCTTCAGGTCCTTTCATTTTGACAGGAATCTGCATTGTTGATTTTTTGTACTTAACTGTGCAGTCGAATGGAAGTAAACGCTTAGCACCACGTGGGTCAGGCATATTATCTACTAACCAAAGAAAAGTGCAAGACACTGTATAACGTCCAATAGTTGGTCCTTGTACTAACTCACCTAAGTCCCAATTTTTGAATGCATATATATCTACTTCATCTAACACACGTTCAAAATCAAGCAAGGAGTTTACACTTCCGTCACTTAAATACAGGTTCTTAATTGTCTTTGATACTTGCCAGTAATCGATGTCACTGTCTAAAAAGTTCTTTTTCATGTATCTATTTATACATTTTGTAAAGGAACTTTTAAGTTGTCAACTCTACTAACGTAGCACTTAGATTGATTTCAGGGTCGGCAACAAAACTATGATTCACTAACCCATTTCGTATTGCCAAAATTGCTTGGTCTTTTTGCTCATCAGTATCGCCAAACAAATCAAGATTGTCATACAACCATCTGTACACTTCTTCCATGGCATCGGGTCTGACACTAGTACACAGCAACTGCCTTGCTTCTTTAATCTTCCCTTGTTTGAACATGTCAACAGCACTTAACTTATAATCTTGTGTCCCCCCTTCGTCGCCTTGGGGTGATGCTAATGTCCCACCATTGCTATTCATTTGACACATATTAAGACATTTGCGTAAGTCTGGGTATGTCGCTTTAATATAACTATCGAGTACATCCAAATCGAACTCAACGTTTTCGTCAATTAGAACTTGTGCAATCCTTGAAGTGAAATCAGTCTTGTCCACCTTTTCAATATGAAACCCTTGGCATCTACTATGTAGTGCTGGGATGATTTTATTTGGGTAATTGCATGTTAGAATGAATCTTGCATTGGATGCATATGTTTCCATAACACCACGTAGCGCGGCTTGACCATTGGGTGATATATAATCTGCTTCATCCAATAGTACCACTTTAAAATCACCAAACGACATAGTACCAACAAAGTTAGTAATCTTCTCTCTAATGACATCTACGCTGTTCTCACGACTAGCATTTATCTCGAGTGTGTCAAACTTATTAACACCTAATGAATTGATTAGTATCTTCGCTAATGTTGTTTTACCAACACCCGCTGAACCACTGAAAAGAAGATGCGGAATCGTACCATCATCTATCCAACTCTGTACTTGCTTGCGTTGGATATCGTCTCTAAATACATAGCCATCGACTGTATTGGGTCTGTATTTTTCTGTCCAAAGTTGTTTCATAATATAATCCGTTCTAAAAAATTATATTATAACTTATTACAGATTGAAAAACTTTTTAACTTTGTCAAAAAATGATAATTTTGGTGCTACATATGTAGGTGGTTTCGATGGCATAGTAGGTCGTGGTTTTTCAACAATCTTAGCAACAGGTTTCTTAGCAACAGGTTTCTTAGCAACAGGTTTCTTAGCAACAGGTTTCTTAGCAACAGGTTTCTTAGCAACAGGTTTCTTAGCAACAGGTTTCTTAGCAACAGGTTTCTTAGCAAGTGCTTTGTTTAATTCTATAATCATATCTTTTTTAGATTTTCTACGGTCTAATTCAACTCCGTTTTTTCTACCATGTGCTTCTAATTGCTTCTTTGTCATTTTTTGAAAATTCATTATTTTCTCCTTGTGTTATTGTGTTTTTTTATTTAGTTAAATAATTCTTTGAACATATTAATCTTATTAGATTGTTTGGTTTTAGTCATGTTATTGGTCGATATACCGAAGTAAGTATCGTTCAACTCAATGCCAATAAACCCTCGGTTCATCGATTTGCATGACATACCAGTGGTCGCTGTACCCATAAAACAATCTAGCACAGTGTCTTTCTCTGATGTAAAGTTTGTAATCACCCAATCAGAAACATCGCTATGCATCACCGCTTTGTGATTTTTTGGCATGTTTGAATTCACCGATGTCGTTATTATATTTTTTGTATATGTATTATTAGACACCAATGCTTCGTTACCGAATACAATAATGTATTCATGTGAGTTTGTAATACTACCACCTGATGCAGGCATAGGGTTTGTTTTCTCCCACACAATTATCTCTTGAATAACATCACTGTACTTCCCAATGATGCCAAACACATCCTTTTTATTGTAGAAGTTCTTTTGGATGTTGAAGAACACATTGCCTTTAGTGACTCTAATCAACTCATCGATTACATTACACATCCAACCATAGTAGTCATCGACTACATCATCGTAATGGTCGTATTTGTCGTTCCTCTTTCGATTGTATGGCGGTGATGTGAATGAAAAATCGACGGCATCATCTTCCATCTTTTTCATTTCATCGATACAATCGCCATGGAGTAATATTTCTACCATCAGTAATTATTCTTCTTTTAAAATATTAATTAAAATCTCTTGTTCCCACTCTTCCTCTAAATCGCCAAAACTGGGACATTGTTTGATTAATCTATCAATTACATGTCTGAGCATAACCAAATCCTTTTTGCTCGCGGACGCAACCCAACCGTCGTTATACGGCGAGCATGCGAGAAGTTTTATGGCTCGAAGTTGTGCCGTAATAGAATCAACTCTAGACTGTACCATTGTTAAGCATTGTGTGAGTTATGCATTGAGCCATGAATTCTTGCTCTATCTGATGTAACTACTACCGCAGATGTGGCAGTGTCATCAGTTTGAACTTCATCACTAACCAATAATATATCATTGTTGTCAATCCGCCTAAGGGTAATATCCTCGTCGTTAAATTCAATCTTAATGCCTCGTGTCCAACGTCCATGGGAGACTAGAACATATTGCCCCACAGTAACATCAGACTGTTTATCACCAACCGCATATACTTCTGCCCAACGTGGTCTAATACCCGTTGATGTTTTATCATCGCCTGGAAGTAAAATTCCATTAGATGTGAATCTCTCACCAAAGTGCATATCCTTGACTAATATATTGTCGTGTAGTGCTTTAATTGATTTAATTTTATATGTATTGATTGACGCCATGTTTACTTTCCCATATGTGTAATAATTTTATTTGCCATCCACTTATTTGTTTTAATGCCCGGATGGTGGTTTGCTGGAGTTAAGTCGACTATGTTATTATCCATTGATTCAAACATATTAATCCACATATCCGTATTTAATGTTTTTAATGTACTCGATAATTTATAATGAAAGCGAGATAATTCGTCATCGTTGCGATTATCAAAGTCTAATAAATCCTTTGTATATGTACTAAAACTATTATCCATGTCATTGTAATTATTAGTTGCAAATAGATCTTTGGTCCATTGTAATAACCCATTAATATAATAACTTTTAGTATTATTTGTACTTGCAACTGAATCTAGTATTTTACAATACCCAACTAAATCAATTAGACATTGAAATTCCCCGTTCAGCATTAGTAACGTATCTGTAAAGGTACGTTTTTTATTTTTAGATAAGTGTATTTCTCTGTATGTGTATTCGGCATTATTTTGGTCGTTGGTAAAAAACTGCGTATCCGGACCAGGAAATAACCATAAACGCGTAGGTATAGTCCATTGTGTAAACACTGCATTAAACTTATTACTCTGAATTGCTGATGCAGAACGCATGAATGTAAGGTAGTTACTAGACCCTTTAATTGCAATGTTTTCTACTGGAGTATTAGTTTGCTCGCCCACTACATATGGATAGGTGTATCGTAAACGATCACTGTTGCAAAACCCTTCACCGAATGTGAAACTACAACCATTAAAACAAAACATTAGATTTTCTTAACTCCTTTTTTACCACGAGATTCTTCTCTTGGTGTTTGTGATTTTTTCTGCTCAACTTCTCTTGCCTTTGCAATTGCAGATGCAAGTCCACCTTTTTTAGGTTTGGTGTCTGCTTTAGTAGGTTCATCTACCATTGTTGTTTCAACGATGGGTTCTTGTACTTCCAATGGAGAGTCAAATCCTTCGATTTCATCGTCTTCAATGGTTTCCCTAATACCAACGGGCGCATCAATGATTTGATTTCGAATTTGCTTTCTGTATACTTGGTTTACTTGCTGTGCTTTAGATGAAACTATGTCATTCTTCTTATTAATCACATCGCCTTTTGCATTGACGCCCATGTTACCTACAGCGCGGACATCTTCATTCCTAAGAAGTAAAGCACCCATATCAACCGATTTGCCTAGTGCAGTTCTGTACATCTTATTTGCCATCGTTATAACCTCTTTTAAAAAATATTATTTGTATTTAACGTAAAAATTCACTTACATCTAAATTGTAGTACATACTATCAATTTTATGAACATTTAATTTGAATAACACAAAACTCGATACACTAGAACCACGCCCAACACCCCATATTATGTCATTCTTCTTCATCTCGTCAACTAAGTACTTCATGTATTTTAACAAGTTGAATAGGTTGCGTTCTTGGTACATAATAAGTTCAAGTCCGCACCGTTGTAGTTCTTCGCTAGTATTGCACAATGACAATACATATTCTGCGATATCCATCTCCTTGTACTCAGATGGCATGAACCAATTGGTTTGGTTATTGGCATCAAACTCTTCTATGGATAAATTATCTGACGATGGATATTCCAATGTCGTGTACTTAGTATAGGTATTGGTATGCTTAATATCAGAATTGCACGAATCGTCGACTAGGAATGATGTGTTAGTGACATCATTTCCCTGCATGATATAATCACATATATCACTTTGGTTATATATAAACTGACCAAACCCATCCTTAATCATGAAATATTAATCTTGTCAGTGTGGTCATCGCCCTTGTCTTTGGGGAACATATCATTAAGTTTTTGTGCACGTGCACTGTTATAACTTTCAAGTGCCATGCCGACTTGATTTATCAAACTTTGATTATTTGTTTGGTACGCGAAATTTAATTTACCAGTTAAGTCAGAGATTTTATTTTGTATCTCATCTAACGTTAACTCTGATAAATCAGTTGTGCTTAGAAATGGATGTTCCATACGTTAAATCTATAAAATAAAAATTAATTATATATATAAATTCAACAATATGTTATGTTATAGTACCGAAATACTATTTTAGGTTACCAAGTAGCAACTGCAACTCTTTTCCATATACTTGTAGCACCGTCGTAATCAGCGGTACATACGTACATGTAACTAGCATCAAATGCTGACATGCCTTTTAAGTCCCCTGATGTACCAATTGCAGTAGCAGGCGTTCTAAACTCAGGTGTAAATTGTGGCGTAGTAACTTCATTAATTGCAACAGTTGTTCCGCCGTCACGTGTACTTAACTCATATACATATGTTCCTGGTGTGCTTACTGTAATAACCTGACCTGTTTGCCCCGTCACATTACCCACAGTGACAGTAGCAGGCAGTGTGATTGTTTTAGCGACACTATCTACAATTACTTCTAAACGGACTTTACTATAACTCCCCGTCGATGGCCAATCAGCACTAGTACCATCACTAAACGCAAGTGTAAATGATGCATTTGGAGTGATTGTGTGATATGAACCTGCTTTAATACCTAAGTTAAGTGGGTTTTCTGATGCAATGTGTGATACAACTGTTTCTCTCGCATCCTTCATATTTGCGGATTTAATAACAGACCCTGCCATGTCATTGTCTAAACTTCCTGCACCAACAAGAGCACTTTTGAAAATGCCTTTAGATTGGATGTCTTCTAGTTCAGATTTCGCCTCAATAAAGTTTGAATTCGTGTTGGAGAAATTATCTCTGAACCCTTGGCTATCATTATCTTGACCAGCAACAGGGTACGCTGTATTAATTGTAGTTGTGTTGATATTGCTTGCCATTTTGGAAATCCTTTAAATTATGTTATGTTATTTTGTATTTATAATATCTTTCTTAGGAAATATTAAATATTCGTCAAATCTGTCTGTTATATTGTATGTCGTGTATGTGCCTTTTTGCCCATTGTCTGCTGTAATACTAATGGTGTCTGCAGTTTTGGTACTAATATCTGCTTTATTTACGCGTACGCCAACAAACACACATGATTTCTTGTCGAATATTGTTTCAGTAGATGTACTGTCGAAACTATCTACAGTTACTGCCGAACTGTCCGACGTTATTGTAGTTGAATCAACAGAATAAGTGTGCTCGTATATATCAAATGTTGTACTGTCTGTTGGAAGCCATCGTTGGTCTTCAGCATCCCAATTTTCTGTGAATTGTGACTTCAATGTGTATCTATCAGATACAAAATTAATTTTATTCAATGCCGTACTGAATTTTTTATCAATGTTGTACGCAACTGATTTGGATTGACCTGGTAACGTATATGCTATAACCCACGCCGCGGTAAATCCCAAAATGTTTCCATCTGTTTGCTTAGATAACATCCACATCGGTAATTCGGACGAAACTTGTCCTGTTTTGTTAATTACGCGATTTCGCATATTATCTAAACTGTTGGGATAAACATTACCAAATGCAGTATCGACCGACAATGATACGGATTTCATATCGTCTATGATTTCACTGTACACAACTTCGTATAATACATCACCGCTATCATTTAATGCCTGTGCTGTTTTAATCCCGCCTAACACAAGTCGTTTATTGTAGTGATTTTGTTCCAATGATTCTGTGTAAGTTTTTATTGTTTCTGGACTTAGTCCATATGCATGTACGTATGAAACCCCATTCGCAACACCATAATGTGGGTCAGAAGACCTATACAATAATTCTTCTTTAATAATATCTTGGTTTTGCAATAATGAATCTATTGTTTTTCTATCGATTTGTGAAATTAACGCGTCAATATTCAACTCATGTGTTGGTGTGTTGTGTTTTCTATCGACTAATATACTAAATGTTTTAAATGTTGATATTTTAGAATTTTCACTATATGCCTCGACGGTGAATGTGAAATTTTTATCGACTGTCGTTGTACCGCCATCAAGTGAAATCGTTTTTGTCCCACTCACATCGGTTCGAATTAGATTAGTATCGACTGTTGTGATATTATCTGATGTTATGTTATAGTCAATTAATCCAAATGTTTGGTAACTCACCCTTCCGATAATATCCCCATTACTAGATACCGTCAAACCTTGTGGGAGTTTATTATAAGAACCACCACTTTTTAATCTATATTTCAGCGATGTTCCTACCAACGAAGTTGCATTGACATTGAACATACTTATACCACCATTATCGATTGTTCCTAGTTTGGTATTTGTACCCCATGTGACATCAGAATTTATATCTCCTACTATTTTTATCTTGAAATTAAATATATTACTAGACAACACATTTTCTTTTTTATACACGATGACTGAAAATGTGTGTTCCTTTTCAGTCAATCCAATATTAGATAACGTTCCATGTAGGAAACCTGTATCAACATCCAACGTGAGTCCATCGGGCAAAGAGTCGGTGTAGTCTACTGTAATTGTGGAATTATTCACGAGATGCAATGTGCTGTCTGCCGAATCCATCAACCCTTCTGCATAATGCAATATATCGTTATTATAATCAACCCCTTGGAATTGATGTGAAAAATAGTTATTATGTACGAAAGTTCCCAAATCCTCTACATAATTTTGTATAAATGGAGCACGGGTTATTGTGTCGGCTCTTATAGCATCACTATCTGCTGTAAATGCAGTTGAATCTGTAGTAGTAACTCCCACGTAAAATGAGAATGTCCTTAGGTTAAAATCGGTGCCATCCGTGATTTTTAATGTGAATTGATAATTCTTACTAATGGTACCCGTGTTGAATTGCATTGGTTGTGAATCCCACGCTTCATTTTCCCACCCTGCAATAGAGTCTCCGATTTCTGTGATTGGGGCAATGTACCCATATATCAGACCCGATGAACTTATACCAACACCAAGAGGCAATTCTCCGCTAGCAATACTAACAGTTGCAGTATCACTTGGGTCAGTATCAGTAAATTCTATTTGTTTATTAATTAACTGTCCGTCGAAATAACTACCTAAATTGCCAGACGGGGTGATAAATTCAGGAGCATCTTGTCCAGTAACAGTAATTGAGAATGTTCTATCATTTAATGAATCAACGACAATCACACCATTTACGGTGGTTTCGGTATATACTCTTATTGAAAATTTTGATACTACATTTTCGGATACAGCATTGGGAATACCCTGTACATATGCAATCGGCGTGCCTTCAATTGCACCATTAGTGCCTATATGTATTCCTTGCGGGAGAGAACCTGCAATCTTTACATACTTAACTTTAGACGAATCAGCAGGAAAATTTGGGTCGTATGCCTCCAAGTTGGCTCGATAAAATTTTCCTTCGGGTATAGTGCCTAAACTACCGGAACCAGTGACCCAAGATGGTTGTGCCATTGCATCACCTCAATGGTTAAATATTAATGCAAGTCAACCCAAGTAGGAACTGATGCGTCGGAGCAAACTTGTAATTTAGTAGTAGTAGTATTAAAAATTACCATACCTGTCACGTCAGTTAATGCATCTCTGATTGTTGTAGTCATACTAGCAAATGTAATTGTGCTACCTGCTGTAACTGCACCTGTTAGAGTTGATGTTCCAGCAACTGCCAATGTACTACTTGCTGTTACTGCGTTTGCTAGTATAATAGTACCTGAGCCATTTGGATCTAGTGTTAAGTTAGCGTTAGGATCATCAGTTGAGATAGTGTTTCCACTAAGTTTGATACCACTTAAAGTTGTTCCACCTAATTCTGTGTAAACTTCAACAAAGTTATCGTTAACCTTGTCAAACGCCGTTCTTAATTGGTCGCCCGTGCCGTCGTTTGCAGTTGCACCAATATTGATTGTTTGTTGAGCCATTTTATTTTCCTAGTAAATTATAATTTATTGTATTTATACTTTTTTTTGTATATCTTTATTTACAGTATATTACTAGGAGGTGATTTTTTCCCAATCAATTGGCGGTCGGCGAAGAATATGCGATAACTACCATCTATTGCATTGTATTCGGTAGCATGTGATGTGAGGAATGGCAATAAATCAGATAAATCAAATTGAATTCGTTTATTTGTTATTAACACCATTGATGATTTGATATCATCAGTTTCAGAGATTACATTGAATATACCACTCGAATCGACAATGATTGAATTATATGTATCCTGTATCGCTATGTTAATCTTGTCGGTTTCAATGTTTTTAAAGAATTCTCTATTATCATCAGTGAGTTCATGTGAGCCATCGTGGTAATTGATGGGGTATTCTTTAGAAAATTGCATAATAGAAGGCAAAAATCCACCAATTGTTTTTTCAATCGAAACATCAATTGCAAATTGATTAGAACCTACTGCCTCAGAAAATTCATTATCTGAATGTATTTCATCAATATTAATGAATTTATTTTCTGGGTCATTGTCAAAATCCATCACAAAACACTCAAAGTCTAAATTGTAATTCTTTTTCCGCAATGCAGTAGCATATATTTTGTTATGTCCCGTTGTTGCTATTATATTAGAATTTATTTTTATAACAAACACAGGACTGTGCCAATCTTCTTCCAATCCAATATTACATAATCTGATTTTTCTATGTAAGTATGCTTTGTTTTCTATGCTCCCGTTAAAATTTGATTTGAATAATTCATTTGCTTCATTTCTATAAATGCTAACTTGCTCATTGAATTCCCCTCTTGAGAAATTGCATTTATAAAAATTACAAAATTTTCGTACGTACGCAACAAAGCCCTGGTCAAGACCAGGTAGGCAAATTCTTGTATAATTAGTTGAGTGTTTCTTTTCGAAAATTATATCGGTGTTATTGGTTATAACACGATATCCATCAGATGGATACATCAATTTCGTCGAGTTATTCGTCCTAGAGTTATATCATATGGACTCATTGTTGCTTCGATGGCATCACCAAGTATGACCTTGATTCTGTTCTTGCGCATTCGACCAGACAAATGACATAGTATTGTGCTATCGGTATCGTCGAGTTGAACCTTGAACTTATTACCCGGTAAGACTGCTATAACCTTACCTGTAACTTCTATATCCTCTGCTTTAGGCATTAAGAACCGATTGCGGCTTTTTCGTCCATGATTTCTTTACGACGTTCTTTGCCCGCTTTTGTAATTTCTTGGATTGCTTTGCGTGCTCTTGCAGCACTTGCTTTAACGCCTTTCTCTGTTAATTTAGCATTCTCTGCTAAGTAAATGTTGAATTGTTCTACGATAATTTCGTGATTTGTCATTT
>Ga0209559_1001256_pt1 | contig 11968 bp, 9 predicted proteins | sample SaaInlV_110m_DNA_FD_184677 | JGI IMG/M metagenome (GOLD analysis project Ga0209559, IMG submission 184677) | Marine microbial communities from expanding oxygen minimum zones in the Saanich Inlet - Saanich Inlet SI074_LV_165m_DNA (SPAdes) (version 2) | ecosystem: Environmental > Aquatic > Marine >...
TAAAAAAGATTTAGAGGTAATTAAAACCCTGAAAAATAAAAATATTCCTGTAGTGGTTGTTCTTTTCTCTGGTAGACCTATGATAATAACAGACCAAATTGAACAATGGGATTCTTTTGTCGCAGCCTGGCTTCCGGGAACCGAAGGCCAAGGTATTTCTGATGTATTGTTTGGTGATTATAATCCAACTGGAAAACTATCGTTTTCTTGGCCTAAGTCGATGGATCAACTGCCTATTTCTAAAGCAGATGATTACCTATTTGATTTTGGCTATGGGTTATCATATTAAATAACTATTAATTCTATAAAAAAGGAAATATTTTGGGAAATAAATTAGGCATAGATCTTGGTGGCACTAAAATTGAAGCCATCGTTATCAATGATGCATTTCAAGTTGTTGAACGGAAGCGCATTGCAACAAACCGAGAAGAAGGATATGATGCAATCTTACAACGTATCGTTAATTTAGCTAAAGAGCTAATAGAGACCGGCAATGTTGAGGGTCCCGTTGGCATATGCACGCCAGGTGCGATTGACTATCAAACTGGGACTTTAAAAAACAGCAATACAGTATGCTTAATTGATAAACCGTTACAATCTGATCTAGAATCTGAGCTCTCACTTCCCATTCTTATGGAAAATGATGCAAATTGCTTTGCATTAGCTGAAGCAATTTTGGGTGTGGCAAAAGATTATAGATTGGTATTTGGTGTGGTCCTTGGCACCGGTTGTGGTGGTGGTATAGTTATAAATAAAAATATTCACCGCGGACCAAACCACATTGGTGGCGAATGGGGGCACCATGTATTGTATCCCAATGGAAAATCTTGTTACTGTGGTAATAGTGGATGTACAGAACAATACATTTCAGGCACAGCGCTGGAAAACCACTGGAAAGAATTATCGGGTGAATTTCATACTGTGACCAATATTGTTAATAATCAATTATACAAAGAGCATCCGGAATGGAAAGAAATATTCATGCTGAACTTTGGTCGTGCTTTGGCCAATGTTGTAGATATCCTCGACCCGGACGCCATTGTGATTGGCGGTGGTGTATCCAAAGTTGATCTCCTTTATACAGAAGGAAAAGAATCTGTTTATAAGGAAACTTTCAGCGATAATGTGGTGACGCCTATTATTAAAAATAAATTGGGGGATGCAGCCGGTGTATATGGGGCCGCTATGCTGGGGGAAATTCTTTGAAATTTTCCAAATGGCTATATGATCTAACAGGGACGGATCAATTGATAATTTTGGCTTTTTTTACCATTGGATTGGGGTTATCTTATTTCACTATTCTTGCGTTACGGGTATGGCATAAGCGGGTTCACAGTAATACAAAATATTTCCATGAAATGCGCATCACGCCTTTCGGACTGGTGGGAATTGCGGCTATTTATTCCATCATACTTTATATGTCCATGGGGGATTTTGTTACACGGTGGGTGGCTGAGATAAGTCAATAATTACTTTTTCTTTCTCCGTTTCATCTGCATCAACTTCCAAGCTACTTTAGGAATTTTTTCCAGTTCATTCATTTCTCCCGCACCCTTAAGCCATTCACCACCATCAATAGTTACAACTTCACCATTGATATAGGCCGCCTGATTGCTGATTAAATAAGACGCCAAATTGGCCAATTCAATATGCTCTCCCACTCGTTTTAAAGGAATCCTATTAATTAATTTTTTCTGAATTCCCAATCCGGGAGGTGCGAGTCTAGACCATGCTCCTTTTGTTGGGAAAGGTCCCGGTGCAATCGCAACAGTACGAATCCCATACTTGGCCCATTCTACTGCCAATGATCGTGTCATGGCTAACACACCCGCTTTGGCGCAGGCAGAGGGTACCACATAACCTGAACCTGTCCAAGCATAGGTGGTAACAATATTTAATATGACTCCCCCATTGTTTTCCCGCATGACTTTTCCCACTGCTTGAGTACAAAAAAAAGTTCCGTTTAATACAATGTCAACAACTGTTTTAAACCCGTTGGAGCTCAAATCTTCGGTAGGACTTATAAAATTCCCCGCAGCATTATTTATTAGAATATCAACTTTACCAAATTCATTTACAGTTTGGTCCACCATATTCTGAACTTGATCCGGATCACGAACATCACAACTAACTGCCAATACTTTTCCACCATGTTGACGTAATTCATCTGCTGTTTCGTCGATCACTTCTTGACGACGGCTCGATAGTACCAAATCTGCGCCCAATTCAGCAAAGCGGGTGGCCATGGATTTTCCCAATCCCGTTCCGCCACCAGTGACAATAATTGTTTTCCCTTTTAATAATCCTGATTCAAACATAGCTAATTCCCTTTTTCATGAACAAACAATCTAAGTCCTAGAAACAAAAAAGCCCCGCCGCAATTTGCGGAGAGGCTTTTTATTCATTTTATGAATGATGAGTTATTTAGTTGTTTCCGTCGTCATCCTTATCATCACCTTCGTCACCAACCTCCATAGCGGCCTGCATAGCTTCTTCAGGTGTACCACCATTTGCTAATACATCATCAAAAGCGGATTTTGCTTCTGCTTTGCCTTCTTGGAATTCCTCTTCTGTCATTTCACAATCATCACATTCAACTTCCATTTGATAGAAAACTGCTGCAACTGCTTCAAATGCATCATCAGGTGTGCCACCATTTTGCATTGTATTCATGAAAGCTTGTTGAAAAGGATCTGGGCCTTGTTGGTCGTCATCACCGCCACAGCCACAATCTACAGGATTGCCGTCAGCATCATGATCCCATGTTGCGTAGGGGCCATCTTCTGGTTGACCGTCACCATCAGAATCTAACCAGTATTCACCATGGCCTTCGCACATGGCTCCACAGTTACCATCCCAATGGTTGGTTGGTGCCGGAGGGCCTTGGTGGTCACCGTCACCTGTCATATCACCTGTCATATCACCTGTCATATCACCTGTCATATCACCTGTCATATCGCCATCATGATGATGGTTTTGCCAGTCTTCATCGGAGTTCCCTACAAAGTCACAGCCTTCGTGACCGCAATGGCCATGTTGTTGATTTCCGTCACCACTAAAGATATGATCGCATTGGTCGCAATGACCATGTTGATCGTTATCACCGGAAAATACGAATTCACATTTATCACAGTGACCATGATGATCACCCTCACCAGCGAAAGCATATCCACAGACATCACAAGTGGGTTGACCTTGATCATTGCCTTGGTCGGCGGCAGCGGCTACAAATTCTGCTTCATCAACTACGCCATCTTCTCCGGCATAATCATCAAAACCAGCATCGAATCCTGGATCATCGTTGCCTTCTTTATCCTGGCCAAAAAATGCGCGCGCTTCTTCCCGGTCAATTCCACCATCACCATTGGCATCAACATCGCCAAAAGCTGGTGGCCCTTGTCCGTCGCCACATGGTTCACCGACGTCATAGGCGCCATTGCCATTACAGTCGTTATAGTTTGCACAACCACCCTCAGGGCCGGGATCGGCTTCTGAGTAAGTTGCATTTGGATCACAGGGTGGAGGACCAGTTGGTGGACCACCTTGAGTACCGTCTTGAGCCAAAGCAAAAGACAAGATCACTATCCCTGTTAACATTAACTTGATTATTTTCATTTCATCCTCCTTGATGAGTTAGTTATTTGATTACTGATCAAGTATTTCCCCGCATAAGTCCCGAAACTTATTCTATTTTGAAAAATTATCACGTGATGGAGCTCACACTATCTCCTACTTTGAATTAACCGGCCCAATTCCGCCGTTGACCGATTGAATTCCTGTTCAAATGAACCGTAATAATCATTCACTTCATAAAAATATTTGGCTGCGTCTCGATCGACAACATGATTGTTGCTCAAAAGCACATCCGGTGATGGGAATAGAATTTCAATACCTGGTTTAAAGTATTGTAAGGTTAACTCAAAATCGGGATTCATCTCAAGAACCTTTTTCATTACCAACACATTGTATAATCGCCGCTCATCTTTTTCCCGCGAGACTAAAATAGTAAATATATCATCGGCGGAATTGACACCACGCTTATTTAAATCTTTTAATATATTTTTATATGAATCAGTTAGACTGATATACTGGGCGGCGGCAGTGGGTCGTACAAATGGTTTTGCTACTGTCGCCTTACCTTTTATGGCATAACTGAGTTGAAGCGCTTGTCCCTCCGGTATATTTCGGATATCATTCGCTAAAGGGGTCACTTTAAAACCAGCTGGATCAGCTACTGATTCGAGGAAGTAAATCACTTTATCCGGATCAATGTATTTGTAATACCCCAATCGTTCGATTACATCTATCAGCATTCGACGGACTAAAATATTTTCCCCAGGGACTTTTCCTTCAATCAGACTTTTATAGGGATCACGAACCATGAGTGTTTTATCTTTTTCAGCCCGTTTATTTACTTCATCCTTAATATCTTTAAATACCGGACTTTCATAAATAAAGCTTAAATCAAATACATCTGAATGTTGAATCCTGTAAGAGTTGGGAAAAGAACGGTTACCAAAAGCATTAAACAATTCTGAATCTTGAGGAACGACACGACTGAAATTGTCTTCACTCTCAGTAATGATATGGGGCGTTATAACAACAATAACTTCTTTTTTTACTGTCTGTTCAGATGAAACTGCAAAAAACCTACCGATAATAGGCAAATCTTTTAGAACCGGTACGCCACCCTCATTCTCCGTGGTTTTTTTATTAATTAATCCACCAATTATAAATGGTGTATTATTAGCCACCCTAACAAATGATTGCACTTTCCTGTTATTAATGATTGGCGCTGATTCCACATTTCCACTGGTAGCCGCACCAATTCGTTCTTCCGTTTCACTAATGATTGTTTCAACCTGAATAGTAACACGGGAACCATCTTCACTGATCCTTGGACGCAAATTTAAAACAATGCCAACGGGGATATAGTCCACCGACTTGGTTGTTGAAATCTGTGTATCGGTCGTTTTAACAATTGGGATTTGTTGCCCTACTTGAATTCGCGCCTGACGCCCATCCAAAACGAGTACGGAAGGTTTGGATAAAATTTCGGCAGCTTTGTTGCTGATTAGTGCATCAATATTTGCTCGGAAATTGGATGCGCTCCCCAAAAGTGTACGATCCAGTACAACAGTGAAGGGCGAAATCGAACCACCTTGGGGCGGTGGGAATGTGGCCGAATATCCTTGCCCAGCATTTGAAAAGTCAATTCCCAATTCATCCAATTGATCGGAATTCAATTCAAGAACCAATGCTTCAATAACAATTTGATTGGCGGGAACATCAATTTTATTTTGGATCAAATCGATGAGTTTTGCCAGTGAATTAAAATCTCCCGGTTTAAAACCAACCAAAAGGCGCTGCATGGGGTCGCCACTGGTTGTATTATCTAAAGTAACACCTCCGAGATCCACACCCAAAGCGGACTTTTTACTCGATGATTTAGCTTTACTTTTTTCAATTAATGAAACGGTCTCAGTGTCGGGTAATTTAATTATTATCGGCAATGCATTTGGAGCATTCAAGTCAGAATTCTTATTTGAAAATTGCGGTGAAAAATTATTTTGGCCTGCAATTTCACCTTTACCCGCTTTGAATTCTACAACTGAATATCCTAAGGTTTTTAAAATCGCTAAAGCGCGATCGGTCTCGATATAACTCAGTTTAATTACTTCAAAATCCAAATCCCTAAATGAATTTAAAGCACCGACGGTGGATCTTTTTTGGATATTAGCCGGAGGGCGTCTATTCACAGAAGCAGGAGGGCGCTGTTGCCCAATAAGGATAGAAAAAATAATAAATAGATAAACGAATGGTCTTTTCATCTGGGCACTACCATATTTACAGGAAGGGAAACTGACATACCATCAAAAACCACTGAAACGTGGCCTTTTTCTTTAAAGTCATAATATTCTTTTTTGGTACTGTTATATTTATATGTTGGAAGGAAAAACGCTAACACCTCAAAAGTGGATCCCTTTTCATCATCCAAGGCAACAATAATGTTTGATGCGGAGGTGAAACCATGAACGTCAATTGAACCACCCACTTGATCCATAATCATTTTTGTTGAAATATAATCACTAATGGAGTCTTTATGGACTTTACGCTCAACCTTTGCTGTGAGTTTGATACTGTCATCCAGGCGGACAATTTCATCAGAAATACTTAAATTAATGGTGAATTCCGTATTGCTGGTAGAAACAGACTTTGCCGTATCAATGATATTGTCGCCACAGGATAGTAAGCATAAAGCTAGTACCGCAAGTGCCACTTTTTTCATTAATCGTTCATTTATAACATTTATAGACAGAACGCTCATATTATATATAGTTAGTTTTCATCCATTATCCTCGGAAACAACGTACCTAAAGTGTAAACTATTTCTTGGATTAAAGTAAACACTTTTTAATCATTCTCTAATCTTTATAATTAAAGGATAATTTAGGTTCATGTCTTGTGATTCTATATAATCTCAAATAACTTCATCACAGTATATGTTCTATAGTATCATAAAAATTCCACAGACTCGGGGTTAAAATGCCAAAAAAGAAAAAAGCAAAAATCCTTGTTCTCGATACGAATGTCATCCTCCATGACTCAAGTTGTATTCACCATTTTGAAGAAAACGATGTGGCCATTCCCATTACAGTTCTGGAGGAATTAGACAATTTCAAACGTGGTAATGAGCAGATCAATTTCCATGCCAGAGACTTTTTAAGAGATTTGGATGAAATAACAGGGGACAATTTATTTAAGCAAGGCGTTTCTCTTGGCCAGGATCGTGGCAAGATCAGGATTGTAGTGAACCAAACCTGGGATGAAGATCTCATTGAAGTTTTTCGCGACGATATTCCTGATATCCGAATCCTGAATACGGCCATGCGATTACAAAAGTTGGAGAAGACTACTTCCGTAATTCTTGTCACTAAAGATACAAACCTGCGGATGAAAGCCAAGGCTTTGGGAATTTTAGCCCAAGATTACACTACAGATAAAATTGAAAGCGTCGATAAAATATATACAGGCAGGCGAACAGTTGAAAATCTACCAACGAAAATAATCGATTCACTTTATGCCAATCCCTTTCATGTTGATGGCGATAAAATTCCTGAAGTTACTTCTCCCCTTCCCAATGAGAATTTTATCCTGAGGAATGAACATAAATCGGCCCTTGCTACTTATGATAGCATAGAAAACCAATTTCACAAGATTGATAAAACACCCGCTTACGGCATTACGCCTCGCAATTCTGAACAAGCTTTTGCGTTGGCTGCCCTTATTAATCCTAAGATTCAACTGGTCACACTATCAGGAAAAGCGGGAACGGGAAAAACACTTTTGGCTTTGGCCGGCGCATTGGAAGCCCGTTCACAGTTCCGACAAATATACCTGGCGAGACCGATTGTACCCTTGAGTAATAAAGATATCGGCTATCTCCCAGGGGATATTCAATCCAAGATTGACCCCTATATGCAACCGTTATGGGATAACTTGGGTGTGATACGCCACCAATTCAAAGGGAATGATCCTAAATCACAAAAAATAAATGAAATGATAGAAGAAGATAAACTGGTGATTACGCCACTTGCATATATCCGTGGCCGCAGTCTTCAGAAAGTTTTTTTCATCGTAGATGAAGCCCAAAATCTTACACCCCATGAAGTTAAAACAATAATCACCCGGGCAGGGGAAGGAACCAAAATTGTATTTACCGGTGACATCAACCAGATTGACCAGCCTTATCTTGATAAATTGTCCAATGGATTGAGTTATTTAATCAACCGTATGACCAATCAAAAAATCTTTGCCCATATTACATTAGAAAAAGGAGAAAGGTCTTATTTGGCTGATTTGGCCAGTGACCTATTATAAGCATGACTGACATCAATCAACTTAATGATGAAAATTCTTTGAATTACAATTTGGATTCGTTCGGTTTAATTACGTTAGATAAACTGGTGAAATGGACCAAGTTTGTGGGTATCATGAATATCATCACCGGTGCCATTTATTGCCTGTCGATCCTGCTTTTTGCAATCCCTACTTTTATCATGGGTGTCATAACCATCGTCATGGGAACTAAGTTAACCAATGCGGCCAATCACCTCCAATTTGCTATCCAAAATAAAGATGACGTCAGTTTTACGAATGCCATGGATCATTTTCGATCTTATTTCCTCATCAATGGAATTTTATTGATTATTACATTTGCATTCATTGCCCTGTGTTTGATCTTTTTCAGTTTCTTTTTTGGCTCAATTATGGATCTAATAAACGATAGTGGATTTGATTATACAGTCAAATCTATCATTGCTAGAATCTGACTGAACACACTTTGAAATTTTTAAAGAAATTTATTAACATTAAACAGGGTGAGGCCAAAATGGTCCTTACCTTTTTCTTTTTCTCTTTCTTCACCGTAGCCATGGCCATGGTAGCCAAAACGGCAAGAGATGCTTATTTCTTAAGCCGTTTTGAAAAGTCTATTTTGCCCCTCATGTTTTTGGCTGTTGCTATAGTGCTTGCCCCAATCCTCACCTACTATACCAACCTTTCTAAAAAATTGACACCGCGGGTTCTTTTCGCCATGACATGTGCCATATTTGCCAGCTCATTAATTCTAGTTCAACCTATGATCACAGGCTTTGTAATTCCTGTTGTGTATATATGGGTTGAAGTTGTGGTGGGTATTATGCTGATCCAATTCTGGACATTTGCAGGTAACTCATTCGAGCCACAACAAGCAAAACGACTGTTCAGTATCATCGGTGGTGGTGGCTCTTTTGCTATCATGATTATAGGAATGAATCTTAAACCATTTGTTAGTGCTTTTGGTACGGATGAATTATTGTTTCTTGCGGCAGGCTTTTTGGGATTAGCAGCTTTTTTTGGTCTAAAATCTATGCAATATTTCAAAAAGGAGCCGGTTAAAAAAGGTGCAACAAAATCCTCTCAAAAAAATGGGGAAAAGAAAAAAGGGAAACCGGATCCATTTTTAATAGGCATTGGAACTATCGTTGCTCTTTCTGCTGTTGTGACTACCTTAGTGGATTACCAATTTAAAATTATCGCTAGTTCTTCTTTCCCCAGTGAAGCTGAATTGGTTTCATTCTTTGGCACATTTTACTCCATCGCCGGGGCAGCCTCAATTATAATGCAGTTTTTTATCACCGGCCCTGTGCTTTCTAGATTTGGTATCCTAATTGGATTGCTGATACTACCATTTTTCCTCGTTGCAGGCGTAACGTCAGTTTTAATCGCTCCGATTCTTATGAGCGCCAGCATTGCCAAATTTTCTGATCAAACTTTTAAGTTTACGATAAACGTTTCTTCAATGGAATTGCTGTGGCTTCCCGTTCCTGCTAATATTCGAAAAACTATAAAACCGCAAGTGAGTGGTACAGTAAAATCCATATCAGAAGGCTTCGGAGGATTGGTCACTTTTTTTCTGGTTAAAATTATTGCACTCCAATACTTAAGTATCATTTCACTTGGTGCAATTGCGGTGTGGATTTTAACCGCCATCAAAGTGAAGTCCGGATATGTTGAGCAATTGCAGACAGCCATTGCCAAAAGACAGATCGATTTTGAAGACTTGAATGTAGATGTTCAGGACGCAGCTATGGTGAAAACGATTGAAGAAACCCTTTCTTCAGATGATGAGATTAAGCAGCTTTTTGCACTGGAGATTATTGAAGGATTACCCTTGGCCTCCTGGAAAAAATCTATCAATCATTTATTTTTTGAGGGCAGTGTTGAAGTTCGAAAACGCATTTTATCCATGGCTTGGGATGAAGAATCCATATTATCCAATGATGATATCATTGAGGCAATGAAGAAAAACGATGAAGTTTCTGAAGAAGCTATTATGGTCGTGGGCCGACGAAAGCTCACAAATGTATTGCCAGATTTGGAACCACTACTTACAAATGAGTCCCAGAAAATTCGTGCGGTTTCCGCAGCAGCAATCCTTCATTTTGAGACTGGGCCGTCAAAGCGGGCTGAATCGATTCTAAATGAAATGCTGGATAGTGATGATGAATTGGTACAAGCCACTGCCTTAAAACGATTGGTTCATAATGATAGTATACTGCCCCAAGATAAACTGATACATTTTCTTGAGAATGAAGGCCCTTTGATTAGCAACGTGGCATTGACGATTGCAGGAAAACGGAATGAACCCGAATTAGTCCCGGCGATCATTTCTAATCTGAATTTTCCGAAAACCAGCCTCCAAGCACGTCTGATGCTCAATAAATTTTCTGATGACTTAATAATGGAAGAATTCCAAAAATTAATCGCATCTCCGAATTTAAGCCGAAAACTTCGCCTTGGGATTATCCGTACCCTTCGTGAATACCCCAATGACCAAACAATTGATATACTACTATTGCTATTGAATCGTGAAGATCAAGATGTATATAATGAGGTGGTTGATTCCTTATTGGCCGTAGCTCGGGCCCATTCAATCAGCGAAGATAAAAAGGCGGAAATTGAGAAAGAAATCCAGGCAATGGCACGTAAAGTTTATGCCCTGAATGAAGCCATAAAATTGATCCCCGATGACGATAACAAATTCCTCATGCACGACCACTTAAATAATGAGATTCAAAACACATTACCGACCTTATTAAAACTTGGTGTCATGGATGTACCTGACACACCAATTGAAACTTATATCCATACAGTAAAGTCCGGAGATCCAGCCAAACTGCCCTTTTTACTCGAATTTTTTGAAAATATTTTTTCCCTTGAAGAACGAGAAATTATCAACCCCCTCATTGAAAGAATTTCTTTAGAAGAAAGAAGCGAAGTGGGTCACAGTAAATTTAAGAATCTTCCTCATAACCTTGAGAGCGAATTGACAGAATCTGTTTATTCACCCAATAAATGGGAGTCGGTGATTGCTCTAGATTATTTATTAAAATCAGAAAAAATAGAGGTACTTCAAGGGTTGGATTGGGATAATGTTCCTGCATCAAAAGCTAATCAGGAACTACTTACAAGAAGAATCCAAAAAAATGGTACGAACCTTGATTTCATTCCTACAGAACGTTTTAAATTAGAGGCTATTGAGTTAAGCATGTATTCCACATTAGAAAAAACAATTATTCTGAAATCCGTTGATTTGTTCAAAACAATCCCGGCGGAGAACTTATCCCGCGTCGCCCAAATTACTGATGAAGTGCAGTACGATGCCAATTCACCCATTTTCGCCGAAGGGGATTATGGTGACTCTCTATTTATTGTTGTGGATGGGAATGTGAAAATTCACAAAGGTGAGCAGGAATTAGCCATGCTAGGGAAAGGCACTTGCCTCGGTGAGATGGCACTTTTGGATGATGAACCACGGTCAGCAGATGCAACCGTAACAGAAGATTCAACTTTATTTAAAATCGAACAAGAAGGATTTTATGAAGTAATGGGTAGCCAAAGCGATATTATGGAAGGCATTATTAAATTGCTCACTGGCCGCCTACGTGTGGCCAATGAAAAACTCATGTCTAAATAAAATTTGGATGCTATTGAAAACTAGGGACTAATCTTTTTTCGGAAGAATTTTTCCCAGCTTTTCTTCCGTTTTTTCTTCTACTTTTTTCACCACTGACTCCTTTGCTTTTTCGCCTGCTTCTGATGCCTTTCCTTTTAGGGTTTCAACTCCAGATTGCACCCCTTCTTTCAATGATTCAACACTGACTTCCTGTCCTGTATAAATCATATAGGCTACCCAGAGAACAAGAATGGCACTCACCACCATAACCAGTTTAATTAGTTTTTTAATGACGCCCAGTAAAATGATAATAGCTAGAACAACTGCCACCGCCATATATATTGGATTTGATGCTAACATTTCAATCGATTGATCCATTATTCTTTTTCTTTCAATTTTCGTCGATTTATCCTGCCCGATTTCTGTTCGTACTCATGAATGAAATTCATCACACGTTCATCATCAGGC
>Ga0209559_1001259_pt1 | contig 11944 bp, 16 predicted proteins | sample SaaInlV_110m_DNA_FD_184677 | JGI IMG/M metagenome (GOLD analysis project Ga0209559, IMG submission 184677) | Marine microbial communities from expanding oxygen minimum zones in the Saanich Inlet - Saanich Inlet SI074_LV_165m_DNA (SPAdes) (version 2) | ecosystem: Environmental > Aquatic > Marine...
TCCGATAAGAAGTTGTTTAGCATTTTATCACTAATACTACCTGATGTATCAATAGCAACTACAATATCAACTTCCTCGCCTGGTGTCATACCTGGTAAGATTGCATCAATGTGCCATCCACGTCTACTAGTCTTCATCCAACTAAAGTCTGTTTTAATTGTGCTTTCTAGTGATTGGCGTAGTAGTTCTTTCCAATTCATCTTAGGGTTAGTTAAGTCGTTAATCATACGTGCTACGCCTGCAGGAGTGTTGCCTGCACCTGCCGCTTGTGATGCTTGCATCATTGCTTCTTTGATTTCGTTCTTAATTTCTTCCTTGTCTTCTTTAGATAATGCAGATGGTCCGTTACCTTCACCATCGCCATTGCCGTCTTTGCCTTGACCGGACTCTTCGTTCTCTTTACCTTCTAAGTGCTCGTCAATCATCTTGTCGAGTAAGTCGTCCATGTCAACTTTCTCTGCATTTTCGTACAGGTCGTCGTAGATTTCTTCAGCAACCATCCCGTCGTACTTGTTATCATACAGGCAATCAACTGTAGTAATCATTGTGCCTACGTTATGTTTAATTAAGTCACGGTTTACTGCGTAGTCACACGCAATGTTAAATAGTTGTTTGTCTCTTGTGTCTGTTCTGCCTAAGTGGTCATAACAGCAATGTAGGACTTCGTGTCCGAATAGAAATTCTATCTCTTTTGGTTTTAGTTTGTCGATGAATTTACTATTGTAATAAAATTTGCGACCGTCTGTAGCCGCGGTAGGTAACCATTTATCAGCATTGACTAACTCTAAACGAGTCGCCATACTGCCAAAAAATGGTGCCTTTAATAATAGACCTACCCTAGCACCAATAAGTTTCTCACGTACTTCTCTATCGAGTGCCTTATCGGTTTCTCCAATGAAGTTATCATGTGCTTTGCTTTTGGTGTTTTTGGTAGTTGTTGACATTTATTTTAAATTTTCGTTAACGTACTTATTAGTCAATCGAAGATATGTCGCCTTCTTTGGTTCTGTGTATTGAATACGTTCAAGAACCCCTTCTGCTACTAACTCATCAACTGGCTTTTCAAACGTATGAATGTGCCAACCGCCATCAGTCTTTAGAAGACCATGTGCTTTTGAACAGATTTCATGTAACTCAGTACGACGCATTGTTCGGATACCATGTAAGTTGTAAAATCCTGCTAGTTGCTTAACTAATTCACGCTTCGTTGTTTCGTGTGTTAATGTTACGTGGGTTTTGTTTCTTGAATCCACTTCAACTGCCACTTCGCTAATTGCACGGTTCAGTGCTACTTCTTGTATTGCTTCTTTCGTTGTCATTTACTTACTCCTTATTAAAAATTAAATTATAACCTATTCACTTGCGTTAAGAATGTACTTGCCGTACTTCTTATGGAACTCGTCGAAGTTCTTAAGTTTGGTAGGTTGTAATGGTAACTTATATGTAGTTAACGCAACACGAGCACCCATTACAACTAGTTCAACTTCAAAGTTATCAATCATAAAGCGGAAGAAGTTATCTGCCATTTTATGGAAGTCGGCATTGTTGATTTTCTTGTTGTCTAACGCATCTTTTAATTCATAACACATACTAATAACTAAACTGTACATCGCTGATACTTCGCGTACTTCTAATCCTGTAACTTTGCCATTAAGGATGTCAGTTGGGTTAGGCATCTTCTGTGCAATTTTACGATGTGCCATAAACTTAATAGCAAGCCCTTCACCCACTGTGCCTGCAATAAGATTAGTCATTGTATTGACTGTCATCTTATCGTCGATAAGTTCACTTACAAATGTCCATGAACGCGGAGTAGCAAATGCCCTGCTTGAACTCTTTGAATCAAAGTCGTACAAGTCACCTTTGGCAAACGTTAAGTAACCAACTACGTCACGGTGGATGTTATGTGTGACTGCCCAATCTACCCAACTATCGAAATCTACTTTTAATTCTAAATGCACAAATCTATTAGCAAGTGGTGTCGGCATTCTATATGTAACACCTTTGTCACTTTCTCGGTTACCTGCCGCAACGATAACAACGTTGTCCGGTAAGTGGTAGTTACCAATCTTACGATTAAGAACTAATTGATAAGCCGCCGCTTGTACACTTGGAGCACCAGATGTTAACTCATCTAAGAACAATACAATATTGTCATACTTCTTTGCAGTTTCTTCATTCGGCAAATCTATCGGTGGTGCCCAATCCATTGTGCCATTATCTTTATTGTAAAATGGAATACCACGTAAGTCTGTTGGTTCCATTTGACCTAACCGCAAGTCAATGACCAACGCATTCATTTCATCTGCAATACCTTCGATTAAATCCGACTTACCGATGCCTGGTGGACCCCATAAGAATACTGGTCGCTTAGTTTCAAAACAGCGTTGTATACTTGTACGTGCATCATTGCTTGTAATTGTTCTTGTATCTGACATAATGTTTCCCTATAAAAATTTATGTTTATTATATATTATGTTAATAACATATTTTATATAATTTCGATGATTCTTACTCTACCTTAACCGCAGGTTTAACAAACGTCTCAACTTCCTTTGAATTAAGTTCAACGATAGCATCCAAGTCCGCTCTTGACATTTTATATATCTCACATATATTTTCAAACACTGCTTCCATGTCAGTTTTAATTACCTTTCGGATAGTATCTTTATTGACGCTAATTCTTAATGAACCAGTTTTAATAATTCGAGTCTTATCCGAATCCATTGGGTCAAATTCACTAAGAACCCTATCACGCAACAACTCTAATGAGTCAGTTCTTGCTTCTTTGATGTTCTTTAATTTAGAATTCAAATCACGGTATTTGTTTGCCAAGCGGGTTAATGAACCATCACTTGAATTGATTATTACTTTTTTGCTTTTCGATACATACATTACTTTTCTCCTGTTAGTTGGTAGTCTTTATCCCATCTACCAACATTGATTTCAACGTAATGGCCTACATGGAAGTAGTCTGTCATTGCGTCACTTTTGTCAAAGTTGTTTAAGTTTAAACAATCATTTGCAATTTCTAAAATTTCTTTTGGCTCACCTGTGAAGTGTTCATTGATATGGAATTCATTTACATTTATATAACCATTTACTTGAACTTCATATCCGTTGTTGTATCTAGTTTCATCTTTATTATCATTGTAGTTCTTAATAAAGTCAACACCACCACTATTGATGTTCATAACGATTGAACTGTGGTGTTTAACACCTAACGTGTACTTAATGTCTCTGCCCTTTAATCTTTCTTTAAGTAACTGAGCAATTTCCTTTTTCTTTTCTTGATTCATGTAAGCCATTTTGCAAATCCCTTTTTTGTTTTGTATGTGAGTATTATACCATGAATAAAAACCCTGTGTAACTTTATTTTTTTATCCTTTTTGTTGTAATACAAATCGTATTATAACCTAAAGCGACATTTCTGTCAAGTGCCGTTAGAAACAAAATAATGAATGCCGATATTAATATATAATTAACATATTGATATCATTGACAAATACCACGATGTACACATTCGCCGATAAAGGTTACTATTATTGTAATAATAAACCGTTCAGAAGTAAACTCGAGGCAATTCTAGAGAGCAATAGAACCGGTGGACAAGTCCATTGGGATTTTTATAGTGATGAATTTGGTAAGAGCAATTGGGAAATCCCAAGTTCATTTGACCTAGACGAACTATACAAACAACGAGCACAGCAACTACGCGACAATTATGACCACTTGGTACTGTTTTATAGTGGTGGTGTAGATAGTGGTTATATCCTAAAAACATTTGTTGAAAATGACATTAAGTTAGATGAGATTTATATGTTCGGGGCGTTTGAACAGGAGAAGAAACATTTCTCTCGAGTTGGAACGTCAGAGAATCCTGGATTCTACACAAGGGAAATCGAATACATTGCCAAGCCTTTGATAAAGAACTTATTGAAGAAGCAAAACATCAAAGTTAACATATATGATTGGGAGCAAGATATATTAAATGCTGCACATAATGGTGATTGGTTTTGGGAGGCAGGATGTAGATTTGCACCTGATGTGTTGATGCGTAGTAAATTTCACAGCATATTCGCTGAGCATAACGAATTGATGGATAAGGGAAAACGTGTTGGGTTTATATATGGTGTAGATAAGCCAAGATTGTATCGTGATGATTCTAGTATTAAGTTTTCCTTCTTAGATATCATCCTTACAGTAGGTGCAACTAACTCCAATGATATCAGTGGTGCTAATTGGGAACACGATGAATATTTTTATTGGAATCCAAACTTTCCAGAAATCCCAATTAAGCAAGCACACATGGTTGTAGAGCAGTTAAAGTTATTGAATAAGGTTAATCTAATCCCACATTTGAATAATCACAGTGGAAACTTCCACACCCCAGAACTATATAATATTATAAACCGTGTCATATATCCGAAATGGAATCATGGGTTATGGCAAATTAAAAAACCTACTGGTTCTACGTATGATGAAAATAGCGCATGGTTCTTTGACAAGAATTTACCCGAATTTAAAATGTGGGAAGATAGTTTGAAGGATATGGAAAGACAATTGGGTAGCAAGTGGTTCAATGATGATTCTTTTGTAAATGGGCTCAGAGGGCATATTAGTGAATTGTATAACATCACCGATTATACGTAGGAAGGTGATGTATAATAATTTAAAACTAACATATTTTTTATTTAATGAAATTTTATGTTACGTATTGGTCAATATAAATAATCAAAATAAAGTAGTAAAGTAGTAAAAAAATTATCTTTAAAAGGAATAATACAATATGGAAACATATAAAAAAATCTTAGGTGCAGTAGCACTTACGGTAGTAACATCATCTGCCACTGTAGCAGGTTGGTTCGACAACAAGCATGATTGGAATAGTAATAACGCATCTGAACAGTCGTATAATTTGACAATGGTAACGGCGTTTCCAAAGAACAGTCCAGGACACGGTGCAAGTACTAATCGTTTTGCTGATAGTGTTCATGACTTATCTGACGGACGTATTAACATTAAGGTATATGCATCTGGTGAGTTAGTACCAATGAAGGAAGCATTTTCTGCAGTAAGTAACGGTAAAGCAGATATGTACCACGGTATTGAAATGTTTTGGCCAGGGGTTGAGCCAGCATTAACCTACTTTGCTACAGTTCCATTTGGTATGACACCATTAGAGCATTTATCGTGGGTTGAGAACGGTGGTGGCCAAGAACTATGGGATGAAGCATCTGCCGAATACAACATTAAACCGTTTGCGTTAGGTAACTCTGCTACTAGTATGGGTGGTTGGTACAATAAAGAAATCAACTCAACTGATGACCTTAAAGGCATGCACTTACGTTTCCCAGGCTTAGGTGCTAAGGTAATGCAAGAATATGGCGCAACGACAACTGTTGTATCTGGTGGTAAAATCTTACCAGGTCTATTAGACGGCACGTTTGATGGCGCGGAATTAGCAGGTCCATGGTACGACGATGCAATGGGATTATACAAGTCTCCTGCAAAACATTACTATGCTCCGGGTTGGCACGAACTTTCAACTATTCTAAGTTTAGGTTTTAATATGGAAGTTTGGAATTCATTTAGTGCAAAAGACCAACGCTTATTAACTACTGCTATTAAAGCAGAGCAACAAACACAGTTCTTAGAGAATTTCTATCATCACAGTATGAGCCTACAGAAGATGTACGACGAAGATGGTATTCGTGTTAAGCATTTTCCAAAGGAAGTATTAGCATCTTTTCAAAAGACAGCGTACAGACTTATCGATGAGAAGAATGCAGATTCTGAGTTGGCACAGCGCACTCATAAGAGTTACTTCAAGTTCATGAAGGCTGGTAAATTGTATACCGAGAACGGTATCTTACCATACATGAATTCACGTACTAAGTAGTTAAGTAACTAATAACTAACCAAGTATTGTTAATAGCATCTAATTTGTAAAATAAGAAGATGCTATTTTCTGTACTAGGAGATTTAATTGAAATAGGAATTGCAAACTTTGTAATTTGGAGTATTGTTTCCTACCTTTTAGTTGAATCCCCTAGTCCAGCATTTTTAAAATACTCAACGCGAGTATTTGTTATTATGCTTCCATTATTTCTAATGGATTCATTGTTGGATAGCATTATGGCACATGATGTTCTTATTGACGAAACTGGATTACCTTATAGCAAGATTGTTATGAAATTATCTATTGTATTGACAACTATACTTAGCGTGGTAAGACATTGGAAATTGCGTTAATCATTGCATTTGCTGTTGCGTTAATCTTTAGTAGTTACAATTCTAAAGGTGCGAACAGCAATGCGATTTGGTTTTTAATCATAACCTCGTTTTATTTAACGTTTAGTATCCTAAATTCATTAGGAAGCCTAACTGACCTAGCACTACTAGGCTCTCGTATATATGGTATTTTATTAATGCCTAATGTGCTAATCATCGTTATGTTCATATTCGCTAGTGTGATTTTAGAGAAAAGTAAAGAACTAGATAAAATTAATTTATGTGAGGGTGATATCCACCCATTTAGTAAGATATTTTATTTCACTGTCCTAGGTGCATTCATTGCAGGTCCTGCAGGCACTGTGGGGAGTTGTATGATTTTGTTAACTAGTTTTGGCAAAACATTACTCAAAGATAGCCACATACCGCAGAAGTTAGTTATCGGACTAGTGCTTGTTATTGCGACGATGGGTCAGTTGGTACCTCCTGCTGTATTGCCTATCATGATTAATGATGTAATGACCACAACTGTGCAGAATTATTGGTTCTCTCATGGAATTTATGAGTTCGACATTGCACCAAGCATCGACTTAATGAACGCATTGTACGTTCCTAGTTTAATCATGTTGGTGTTGATTTTATTATATGTTGTGAGTAAAGTGAGTGCTCCTGGTTTTAAGAAGTTCGGAGCAGACTTTGTGACGTTGTTTAAAAGTAATCTGTTTTTCATTAGTGGCATCATTGCACTGTCTACTATTAGCATTTTGAACTTAATCAATGTTTATGAGTTTGGGTATATGTTCATTGCATTGGGGCTGTGGATTACTTTCCGAAATAGGAACCTTAACAAAACATTCGTTAAAGAGGTTGTTAAACGCACTGTATCATTGTCAGGTGGTATATTGACGTTCTTGGTTATTGGTAATTTAATTGCATTTGTATTTCAAATCAATGGCAATTATGACACCATAATTAATTACTTCCAATTCAATGACGTTGATTTATTCGACACACACGCAATCTATATTGGACATTTATTGTTCCTTGGGATGTTCTTAGACCCATTTGAAATTACGTATGTGTTCTTACCATTCACAACCAATATCATGTTGATGCAGAACTTAGATGCAGTGTACGTTGGTGCATTAACTACATTAGTAATGCAAGTTGCTTATTTGACACCACCCATTGGATTTGGTCTGTTTTATTTGAAGTTGCTATTCAATGAAATAAAATTCAAGGACATTGTATCAGCGGCAATACCATTTGCGTTAATACAAATAGTAGGCATTGGATTTTATATTCTATATGCTTTGGTTATGAGTAACTAAATACATTGAATTAATTAGGAAAAAAATACCATGTACTGGGGATATCATTTAATACTCGATTGCAAATCAGGTGATTTGGATAAAATAAAATCAGGTGATAACATATATGACTTTGTCAAAGCATTAGTACATGGTATTAATATGGTTGCATATGGGGAGCCTGTGGTGGAACATTTCGCAACCCATATACCCGAAGCCGCAGGTTATAGTCTCGTACAACTTATCGAAACATCGTCCATAACAGGTCATTTTGTTGATTTAAACGGTGATTGTTACCTCGATGTGTTTAGTTGTAAAGAATTTGATGTAGATATTGCTAAAAGTATTGTACAAGATTATTTCAACCCTGACCAAATACGAGTTACTTATTTGACTAGACAGGCTTAAAATCTTGTAATAGAAACTTTATTGACGTATTGATGTTCTGCCAAAATACTAACAACAGTATCATCACTTAAATCTGTATCGATATTTGCTAATGGTAAAGCACCAGCATTTAATCGTGGGTCATTCTTATAATAACCACGGGATTCGAAGAACCCCCTAGATTCATCGTAACATTGATTAAGCATATTATTTTCATTTAGTACTTCCATACTATCTCGATTGTGAAATCTAACGTGCAAATCTGAACTGAGATAATCATATGGTTTGAATGCATCTGCTGTTGCATATCTATGCTTTGTTAATTCTTTATCCTTACACAGATGTTCCAATGTTTTCCCAATTTCGGCGTACGTTAGATACACTGTTCCGAATTTATAATCATTTGTGAATAATTCATAATCCTCATCGAATAGATGGTGGGTTTTTGGCATTCCGTACCACGTTGATACAAATCGTGGACGCGATGTACTATTTTGTACGGTTTCGCATCTGTGTACATCTATGTTCAAATCCGCCAACGCCTCCCGAACTTCAGTCGGTGCATTGTCCCAATAATCAGTTGCTTGTTTGTCGAGTAGTCCATGGTATGTTTCGAATATATTATGTAAATAATTCAATGTATCTTGGTCATGAACCGATGACAATTCTCTATCAATTACGGGTTTATGATTATTGATTATATTGATATCATTCCTTATTTTTTCTAATGCCTTGTTAACTTCAAAATCATGTGTACCAAAATCATAAAATCTTTCTGGTTTGTCAATTTCAAATAACTGAGTTGACATTTCAAGTAATTCTAACCATCTATGTGTGATTTTATTTTCTAATATGGGTTTGAAATTAAAATCAACGGTATCGTTGGTTTCTGTATTTTTAAACTCAATATTTACATGCTTGTATTGTTGGTTCATTTGATAAATAATGTTTATATAATATCAATACTTAGCAACAAATGAACGGAACTGTAAAATTTTTTAATAGCCAAAAGGGATTTGGTTTTATAACTCAAGATGGTGGGAAAGATATATTTGTCCACTTTTCAGCAATTCAAAGTGATGGGTACAAAAAACTCACAGAAGGTGACACGGTTTCATTTGATATTGAACAAGGATTAAAAGGCGAGCAAGCCACTAATGTGGCTATTATAAAATAGTTATTTTATTGCTTTAACATGTTCCATGACATATTCAGTCGAAACCTTGCGTGCTTCGAGTAATGCGTCTTTAACTTCTTGCTTAGAACCACCGAAGTACGCTACAGCGTGACCTTCAGTAATCATTTGGTCATTCACAGAACACTCAAATGCATCTACGAACAACTCACCAAGCACACGTCCGAACTTACCAGTACCGTGTGAGCGAACAATAAATGTATTATCATTTGCTTCTAACATAGCAACAAGACGATGCTTTGCACCTTTGCCGTAACGTTTTTCAACTTTGTCACGTGTACGAGATTCTGGAGTATCAATACCCATAAATCTAATACGTTTGGTTACCCATACATCAAATCCCAAATCGATGTACGCATCTAACGTATCGCCATCGACAATTCTTTTTACTTTACATTTATAATCAAACATCTGTAGTAATTCCGTCCTTATTTAATTTAACTCTTGGTTTAGTTGTTGGAATTGGAGCAGTTCTTACTGCTTGCTCAGTGGATAAACTATCTTTTCCACTAAATGCTTCTATAATTCCTATGAGTCCTGCACCTAACATTCCCATAAGCATCATCGAAAAGAAGAACCAATACAATGTAGCAGTTTTGTCTTCTGCAGGTTGTGTTGGTATAGGGTTGGTAGTAGGGTTGGTAGTAGGGTTGGTAGTAGGGTTGGTAGTAGGGTTGGTAGTAGGGTTGGTAGTAGGGTTGGTAGTAACATCACTATTCCAATTCTTTTTGATTCTTGCATCTTTAACAATAACAGCGTCTGAATCGGTAGTATCGGATATTACTTGACCTGCAACAAACCCTGTTGCATCTTTAATAGTAATTGCACTACCCATGCAACTACTTAACAGCATAATCGTAGCAAATAATGTTATGTACCTTAGTTTAATCATAACATCACCTTACTGTACTTGTTCCAAAGTAATATCCGATGATACTAGCAAGGATTGACCGTATAGTTTCGTCGTACATAATTCCACTAACCATTGCAATTACTATTTCCTTGCCGCCACCTATTCCTAAGAACCCTGGGTTTTCAATTTCTGTAATAATATTAGTTGTAAGTGTTGGGTCAATTGCAGGAGCAACAACAATAAATGCTAGAATAGACATCATTGTAATAACAATGAAACGTCTTATATAAGCCGCGGCAGGGTTTTGCATTTGTCTTGCCGCTTGACGTGATTCTTCTGCAACTTGCTCACGCTTAATCAGCATGTTGAATTGCTCACGTTTGGCTTCTTGGTTTGTTGCTATTAGTTTAAATAGAAAGCCTAAACCAGCACTTAACCCCATTGATATGAGTTCTAACGGCACAATGATAGTAATAATATACGCATATTACTATTTAGTCTATTGTGGTAATTTATATAACTGAGACGTTACTAAATTGGAATGAGTATGCCGACACTACATCTCTTGAGGAGAGAATCTTCTTGGGGGAAAGTGCCGACATGTGAGTTATTATATATAAAAATAATGGTATTACAGTACTACTTTTATATATTTTTACAAATTAGTTTTCGATGATGCTAAGTCAATAGAACAAGGACTGCATTGTGTTTGGTTGCATGTTGTTTTCTCTGATGGTAATGTAAATGTACGTGTGTTCAAATCACCCAAATGAGTATTTTTACAAACCCCATCATATATTTTTGAATCATAATCTATTAGTAAAGTTTCTAATCCAACTGAGCACTGCCAACCTTTCCAATGGTGCAAATCGTTGTTGTGTATGTGATTGGAGAACACATAGTACTTATATCCATCATTATCAGTGATGACACAGTTATATTGGTGGTCTATTATAGTAATATCATCCAAAATCGAATTCCTTGGTATTTTTGTTGAAGTGGGTCTCTAGTGGTATTTTTGGAAAGTTAATATCCATAACAGTGAATGGGACCCCAATCTTACTGAGGTATGCACTGTATGTGCTTGCTCGATTGTTTGGGTTGAATTCCTCGTTCATCAGTTGTATATATAATATGTTATTGTTTAGTTTATGGATGTGGGTGACAGTATCGAAGAATTTCTCCTCGTTAAAAAACTCAGTATGTGTCGAAAACGTTAAGTGGGATAGGTATTTTATCAACTCCTCATAGTATAAAATTCCAGCACTGCCATTTGATGCCAAGCCAATTGCATCTATGCAAGTGTAGTTACTTCTTAACCATTTTAAGAATGGTATAAAATTCTTATTCAGTGTAACTTCACCACCCGAAAAATGTATATCAATTTTTTTGGTGGTGTTTTTTAATTGACTGTACAGCGTTTCCCAATGTTCCTTCAACGTTTCCAATGATTTGAATTTGGTTTCACTACCCATCATGAAATGTCTATCATCACCACAATAACTACAGTCGTAGTTACATGCCTTTTCCATAAACCATGTTATTTTGAAGTTTTTATTGGTAGATTCTACCTCTGTAATGGATGATGGGAATTTGTGCATAGTGGTATTTACACACTTGTAAATATCTGTGTATTTTTAGAACAATATATTAAACAAAGTGTATCATTTAATTATTATAGTTGACTCATCATGTATTATAGCACTAGAAGAGTCATTGATAGATGGGCATTGCCCGCACATCTGATGACTACTACCGAAGTTTGATATGAAGTTGTTGATAATACCGATATTATCATTGTGTGAAATGCCATCGCTGATATATCCTTCCCATAAATCCAAATGTGGCATTCCGAATCGTTGAAGTGTGTCTTTTAATAAAGCGGATGTACTGCATTTATATATTTTCCCATTGTATAGTAATGGACATGTTTGTTGAATGCATTGGGCGAAAGCATCACTTGGG
>Ga0209559_1001276_pt1 | contig 11854 bp, 11 predicted proteins | sample SaaInlV_110m_DNA_FD_184677 | JGI IMG/M metagenome (GOLD analysis project Ga0209559, IMG submission 184677) | Marine microbial communities from expanding oxygen minimum zones in the Saanich Inlet - Saanich Inlet SI074_LV_165m_DNA (SPAdes) (version 2) | ecosystem: Environmental > Aquatic > Marine...
TTAAAGAAAAGAATACTTGCATGGCGCCGATTGGCGATTATTGATTATAGTGGAGCTAGAGGTTTGCAAAGCAACAAAGAACATGGTCTTGCATTAGTTATGTTTATTAGGGCCATTGCCAGATGGCCATTTATACCTAAATTTTATTTAGCTTTATTATCTAATATATTTCATTTTAAATAATAATTTTTATGCAGTAATGAGTAGTATATGAAAAATATAGAAATAAAATTACATAGTAGGTTAAATCCACAGTTGTACGATCATTTTCAAGATAGGATGAAGTACTTGGAAAGCTCCATCCATGCTATTCATTTTGTTTCTCCTCAAGACATAATAGTTGAGTGTGATAACTCAGCAGATGAAAAACAAATTAATAACATAATCATGGAAGGAATTGAAATTGCAACTAAAGTAGATGTTGAATTTGCTGAAGAAAGAGTAATTTTTGATAATTTACAAGCTGATTACGTGCCAAGAGACTATACTGGAGAATTAATCAAAAAAGGCTATGTACAATCATCAAAGAAAGGGTTTTATTCATTCTCTGGTCCTGTTAAAAAGTTGTTAGATATTTTGGATAGAAAGTTCTATAAAATTGCTAAAGAGTTGAATTGTAAAGATATTTCACTACCTTCAATTATTTCTACAGATGATTTGATGATGGCTGGACATTTTGATACATTTCCACACCATATCTATCTAGTTAGTAATTTAGATTTAACATCTAAAAAGACTAGTTCAAAAAAATGTTGTGAAGCTGGTAATTTGCATAATAGTTCAGTTCATTCTGGAGTATGCTTAACGCCATCAGTTTGTTATAACTACTTTAGATTACTAAAAGATAAAAATATCACAACAATCAATAGTTCACTAATAACTGCCCGTTGTAAATGTTATCGTTATGAGTTGTCAGATGTTGCGCCATTTCGTCGACAAAAAGAATTTGACATGAGGGAAATAGTGTACCTTGGAGATGCCAAGACTGTAGAGACGATACGCATGAAGCTAATCGAAATGACTTGGAGTATTATAAAGGAGTACGATATTAAAGCAAGAGTTGTTAATGCAAGTGATCCTTTTTTTCTTGATGACATAGCTGCTCGTACTGCAATTCAATTTAATAGAGAAATGAAGTTTGAACTTCAAGCATACTATAGTAAACATGAATCACTGGCAGTATCGTCCTTTAATTTGCACAGTTCGAGCTTTGTAAAATCATTTAATATAAATTCTGAAATAGATAATTTGGTTAGTAGTTGTGCTGGATGGGGGTTAGAGCGTTGGGCGCTTATTTTATTTTCTAGATTTTCAACAAAACCTGAAAAATGGCCAGAAGAATTTCAAGATATATTTAAATAGTGTATGGTTTTATAATATGACATTAGAAGACGAACTTAAGATATTTATAGAAACATTATATGATATAAAAATAGAAAATAATAAAGAAGATCTAATGGATATGGGAGTGATAGACTCTCTTATGGCTGTGCAATTAGTCACAATTTTGGAAGAAAAGTTCGATATCAAGTTTTCCTTTGTTGAATATACAAAAAATGGTTTTTTCACTATAAATAAGTTAGCTGAAAGCATAAGAGACAAGAGATAGTTGATGTTATTTGAATTTTCTCAGGGTTATGCTATATTTTATTTGTTAACTTTTTTATTGTATCATCTACTTTTCACATTTCATTTTAATATTGTTGATAAATTAGTACTGCCTTATGAGGATGTTCTTAAAGATATCTTATGGCTCTGTGTAAACATATTATTTATATTGGTATTTTTTAATATTGCAGCATGGAAAACATTAGTTTTGATATTATTTATTTCGTCTATTTACGTAATAATCAAGAATAGTAACGATTCTTATTTTGTGAAGCTGGCCGTATCAATTGCTTTATTACTATTCTTTTTTAAATTCTTACATTTGGTACTGTCAGAAAAAACATATCTGTATTATTTTTACATCGTAGGATTTTCTTACTTGATATTAAAACTGATTCATTTTATATTTGAATATCATAATAAATTAATAGAAAAAGATTCATTGGCATCATTTTTAAATTATTTATTATTTTTTCCTGTTTTTTTATCAGGGCCAATAACAACTTATCAAGATTTTACTAGTGAAGTTAAAAATAGGATTAAAGCAGATGAGGCATTCAAACTCTTAATTAAAGGTGTAAAAAGAATAATTTTAGGGCTTTTTAAGTTATATTTCTTATCTCAATACACTGAGTTGTTTTCATTTTTTAATTTAGATGCGGAATATCTACAAAGTGTCCCATTTTATCTTCTTATTATTTTTGCATATATATCTGTTATTCACCTGTATCTAAATTTCTCTGGATATTGTGATCTCGCTATAGGAATTTCTAATTTATTTTGTATTAATATTCCTGAAAACTTTAACCATCCACTTAGCGCTAGAAATCTACAAATATTCTGGCAAAGGTGGCACATAACATTGTCAAATTGGTTAAAAATGTACATATTTATGCCTTTAAGTAAAAAAATGTTTGGTATAAAGGCACTATCAAATAGAGTGCATGTAATACAACCACTAGGAATATTTATTACATTTTCAGTTATGGGGGCGTGGCACGGACTAGAGGTGAATTATTTAGTTTATGGTTTATTCCAAGGATTTGGGCTATCTGCAGTCCTATTTTTTGACTATTTTCTTAAAGCAAATAAACTACATAAGGCATATCATAGTGTACGTGTTTTTTCTCTGATCGCTTGGTTTCTAACAGCTAATTATTTTGCTTTAAGTTTACTTTTGTTTAATGCAAATAGCCAAGATAAGCTAAATATTCTCATCGATCTTGCTACAAGATGATTCATTATGAAAAGGTATATATGGATATTTTTCGGTTATATGTTTATTGTAGTTATATGTCTCTTTATTCTATCTTCTATTAATGGAAATAAGGTTTTTGTGTCTAAATCACCTTGGTTAGAAAAATATTTATCAAGAACCTATGTTGACGGGTTGTCGACCGTATTAGAGCACGAAGCTTTTACAAATAGCAACATAAAATCAAAAAATAATAAAGTTATTCTAACCGGCTCATGTCAATTAAAGTCTTTATGGTGCACTAAAGATGTAATTAAAACACAATGCTCAATTGCAAGTTTATTGGAGCAATCTCTAGTCAGAGATAATCTTCCGGTTAGTGTCATGAATTTATCTGTTAGTACAAATGTTGTTGGGCACAATTTACATATCTTTCTACGTTTTTTAAATAATCCAAAATATAAAATTTTTGTTTGGCACAATGAGGCCGGACCTACTGTTTTAAGTAATTCACTTTTTAACCATTCTAATAAAGATATAGCCTCTTTTTTGCCTTATATATATAATCAGTTGGGTTTTTTAATGAAAAAACATGCAGATATAGATGAATTATTTATATTGAATAAAAGAATAAAAGAGAATTTTGAAAATATTCATGAACTAGAAGAAACTTACTTACCAGAGAGGGATATGGGTGCAATGGAGTCGGTTATTTATAATGCTAAATATACATTTGGCAATATTATAGATTTAAACATATCGGAAGTAATATTTCATATTCGTAAAAATACAGAATATTTAAGATCCTTTAAAAAGAGAATTGATTCCATAAAAGCTAGAATATCTCCAAAAACATCTTATGTAAAATATGAACAAGAGTTACAGGGGTTGGATGTAAAGCCATATGAAAAAATGTTCTATACGGGAGGGAATGTACCTTTATCTAATGATAAGTTGCATTATGATAATATACTTATTTTAAAAATAATAGATAAGCTGGCAGGATTATATAAGAAAAAAGTATATTTTTATATTGGTCCAGAAGCACAGTGCCAAAATGATAATCATTTTACAAAAACTTATTACAATCCAATGATAGAATTACTATCAACTCTTAGTAATATTAAACTAATGGACTTATCTGGCATGGAAATTACCCCCCAGAGAGAATCTTTTAATTGTATTAATATGACGTATTTAGGAAATAAAAAAATTGCTAACAAAATTTATGAAATATTTACCAACAAAGATATGGAAATTTTAAAATGAAAAATATAATCTACAGTATTGCATCTACAGTGCTTTATAGTTTTATGTTATTTTTAATTTTATTTGCAAGTAAAGTTAGCGACGGGATTAGTTTTACATATGCTGCTTTTTAATAATGAGTCATGACAATTAATTTATGGGAGTTTGTAAAATATGCATTAAGAGTTATTATTGAAACGAGTCAAGGCAATTTAAGTTACTTATTTTTCAATATTTGGAAATAATATTTTTATAGGAATTTATTTAAAATCTTTAATAATTATGTTAATCAATAATTTACTTAACTCTGATCATGTACGTTTTTTTAGTTTAGCTAGGTATGCACTATCTGAAGCTTTAAGAGTGTCTGGAGTGGGTGAGACGGACTATATACTGATTCCAGAATATATTTGTCGTGATATTATTGCACCAATTAATGTAAATAATGCACAGGTTGTTTATTATAGTGTGGGAGAGGATTTAACTCCATTAGAGCCCCCTGAGATGTGGCCAAAAGCAAAAGCTGTTCTAGCAGTTAACTATTTTGGATTTCCACAAAATTTATCACCTTTTTTTCAGTATGCAGAACTTACTAATGCTGTAATTATTGAGGACAATGCTCATGGTCTTCTGAGTAAAGACGAGAAGATGCAATGGCTTGGGATGCGTGCAGATATAGGAATTTTTAGTTTCAGAAAGACATTCTGTCTTTCTGATGGCGCGGCACTAGTTATAAACAAGAATCAAACAAGTATTCCAATGAAAGTACAGTTGTCACTTACTGGTAAAGGCTTTAATCCAACTGCTAGAATTAAATGTAAAATTAAAGAAATACCGTTTATCGGTGTTTATTTGTGGGTTCTTTTTGTAATCTTGGTTAGATTGTTCAGAAAGTTAAGAACTGGCCATGCTCTCCCAACAATGATTAAGTCTCATCAGCACGAGATTCCATATATTGAAAATCCACATAGAACATTACTCAATCAACTTGAACGCTATAATTATGAGGAAAAGAATGAAATTAATCGTAGACGTGGACTTTATCACAAAGTCTCTATAATGGCACACAATAGAGGATTGGTACCAATTTTTGATTATCTTCCTAATGGAACAGTGCCATATGGTTTCCCATTTAGAGCTACTGAGGAAGAGGCAGCGCTATTTAGTAAGAGTGTTAGGTGGCTCGGTCTTGATCTTCTTAAATGGCCAGATTTGCCTGATTGTATTTCAGAGCAGGGAGGTTATGATAATATTTGGGTTGTTAATTTCATATGAGTCAGTGACAGTTTATCAATATACTCTCCTCAAGTTTAGGAACTTAATTTATATACCGTTAAAATGGCAATAACTAAACAAGACTTTATTATATTTTCATCTATTGATTGGACGATTCATTGGCAGTTGCATCATCAATTAGCCACATCTCTTGTTTCTGCTGGAAATAGAGTTCTTTTTGTCGATAATACAGGTATTCGTTCTGCGAACATCTCCGACACAAAGCGCTTAAAAGAACGCGTAGTTAACTGGTATAAGGGTGCTCATGGTTTTTCCCCCATTGATAAAAATTTAACTGTATATTCGCCATTGTTGTTGCCATTTCCTTACTCAAAATTATCTCTATTTATCAACAAAATAATTTTCAACAAAGCTATATCTAGGTGGAGAAGAGCAGCCAAATTTAATAATCCGATCGTTATTTCTTTTCTCCCAACCCCACTAATTCAAAATACAATAAAACACATAATGCCAAAACTGACAGTTTATTATTGTGCAAATAATATGGCAGACTCTTCCATTTCTGCTAGTCAAGTCTCACCCTATGAAAATAAATTTTTTAAGAATGTAGATATTGTATTTACGGCTGCTTACGTGATTCAAGAATATGCCTCTAAATTTTCAGAAAAAGTTTTTTATTTCCCCCCCGGTATTGATTTTGATAAGTTTGATATTGCAATAAAGTCCCCTGAAAATATTCCAGACGAGCTTAACGATATTTCGGGCCCCATTGTGGGGTATGTCGGAACTTTGGGAAAGGTATTAGACCAGAATATAATCTGTGCCATCGCTGATCAGTGTACTAATTTTACGATTGTATTAATTGGGCCTAAATACGCAAATATTGATGAATTGGAAAAAAGAAAAAACATTCTTTTATTGGGTGCTAAACCTCATGATCAATTGCCATATTATATTCAAGGATTTGATGTTGGTATTGTTCCTTATATTTGTAATGAGTTTACAGAAGGTGTTTATCCATCGAAACTTAATGAGTATTTGGCTATGGGTATCCCCTCAGTTTCTACAAATTTGAGAGAGGTTAGAGAGTCTATTGAGAGTTTTGCAAAAGTTGCCATAATTACAGATAGTGTGCAGGAGTTTGTAGACGCCGTTAAAGTATCGGTTGTGGAAAATAGTATTTCACTTAAAGAGCTAAGAATAAAGGTTGCAGAGGTCAATAGTTGGGAATCTCGCTTTAAAGGAATATCAAAAATTCTGGAGGAAAATATTAGATTTAAAGAAAATTCGATATCAAAATTTGATTGGCAAGATCGTTTCAACGGTTACTTTAGAATGAATAGATTTTATAAAAAAATGTTATCTTCTATTTTATTGAGTTATTTGATAATTTTTCACACGCCCTTATTTTGGTTTATGGGAAATCAGTTAATCGTCAAGAGCACTCCTAAGAAGTCAGATGCAATTGTAGTATTTAGTGGAGATGGAGAGGTAAGTTACCAAAACTTAAGTTACCAAAATAGAGCGTTAGATGCCGTTAAATTCTATGATAATGGCTATGCTGATAAAATCATTTTATCGTCAGGTAGAGAGCAAACTATTGCAGATGTAGAAATGATCAAATTATATTTGACTGACAAGGGTGTGCCAAAGTCATCTATATATATTTTAGATAAGTACCCCAACAGTACTTATCAGAATGTAACAATGGTCAAACAAATTCTTGATAAAAATGACATGGATTCTATTCTATTTTTAACAGCACCTTACCATTCTTTGCGTTCAGTGTTAATATGGAAAAATTATGCACCAAATATTCATGTTATCGTCCCAAAAACTATTGATTCTCCACCTGAAGATGTTCAATGGAGTGCGGAATTAGATAAGATAAGAGTCATTCTATATGAATATGCGGCTATTACATACAATTGGTTGAAGGGAAGAATTTGATAGTTGCTATTACTGGGGGTACTGGATTCTTTGGTAGTCACCTTATCAAAGGTCTGCTGAATTATAAACATCAGGTTATCTTATTAAAGCGCTCAACTTCTAACTTACAGCGTATTAATAAATATATATCGAAAATAGATATGTTTGATGTAGACATTCATTCTCTTGATGTATTATATGATAGGCATCCTAAGATAGACGTATGCATACATACCGCTACTAATTACGGCAATTTTGATAGTGATATAAACGGCATTTTCCAAACTAATGTTGCATTTCCATTCGGGTTACTTTCCTCACTTCATAGAGCAGGGTGTGACATGTTTATAAATACCGATACTTTTTACACCCTGTCTAAAGATAGTAACAACTATATGTACATGAAAGACTATATTTCTTCTAAGTGGCATTTTAGAGATATTGGGGAGAAGTTTTCTTTATTGGTGGGCATAAAGTTTATAAATATGAGACTATTTCATGTTTATGGCCCAATGGATAATGACGCAAAATTTACTAATACCATATTTAAACAACTAATAAAAAATCAAGATATGAAACTAACAAAGGGAACACAGAGTCGAGATTTTATTTATGTTGAAGATGCCGTAAGAGCGTTTATTACAGTTGTAGACAATAATGATATAGAAGGTAATCAGCATTATGATGTTGGTACAGGATCCATGACTTCGATTCATGATTTTGTTCAAATGGCACACCGTATAACTAAGTCAAAATCTAATTTATTGTTTGGAGAAAAGCAGATGCGTGATCATGAATCTAAAGTGTCAAATACTATTGCAGAAATTTCTGAATTAAGTAAATTAGGCTGGTCTCCAAGCATTTCATTAGAACATGGGATGAAGTTGTCAATTAACTATTTAGAAGATTCAGGATTAAAATAAGAAATTTATAATGGTCTTCTGTATTGATCTGTATTTAGAGAGACATGCAATTCTTTGTAATTCTATAAAACCCCAACAATTTAAGACAACAATTTAAGATTTCTTATTTCGAACGAGTTAAACTTAACCCAACAATTCGGAGTAAAAAATATGAGTAAAAAACGCACAACCTATAGCTCAGCATTCAAGACTAAACTTGTTCTTGAGCTACTGCAAAATGCAGATACCCTGGCAGAGATTGCTAGCAAGCACAACATCCTGCCACAGAACCTAGTGAACTGGAAGAAGACCTTCCTTGCTAACGCAGAGATTGCTATGGAGCCCTCTAAAGCGGTTAAAGAATACAAGGAAGAGCTTATTAAATCACAAGAGCAAAATGAGCGCTTAACTGCACTGGTTGGTAAAGTAACCGTAGAGAAGGAATGGCTTGCAAAAAAGCTAAAAAGCTTGGGCTCATCTAAACTAAAACAATTAGTTGATCTCAAGCCTACAACGTCAAAATCTTCTTCTATCTCTATTAATCACCAATGTCAATTACTAGGCATTAACCGAAGTGGTTTATACTATAAGCCACGAGTTAACCACGCCAAACAAATAATCAAGAATCACATTACCAAAGTATTTGAACAAATACCGATCTACGGTGAGAAGAAAGTTCATCAACAATTACTTGAGAATGGTGTCAAGGTGAGTTTAAATACGGTAGCTCGCTACCGTCAAGAGTTAGGTTTAAAGGCAGTATTGGCTGTTAAGCAAGTGAATACTACTATTCCAATCAAAGAACATAAAAAGTATAGCTACAAGCTTCGAGGGCTTGATATCAGCCATGCTAATCACGTCTGGAGTACTGACATCACCTACATCAAGATTGCAGGTGGTATGGTCTATATGGCAGCCATCATTGATTGGCACAGCAAAGCGGTGCTATCGTATAAGATATCAAACACCATGGATGTTCAGTTAGTGATGAGTGTGCTTAATGATGCTTTAGAAAAATACCCGCATCCAGAGATCTTTAATACCGATCAAGGTAGTCAATACACCAGTGAGATACATACTCAGCGCCTTAAAAATCTAGGCATTACTATATCAATGGACGGTAAGGGGCGGGCAACAGATAACATCTGCATTGAGCGCTTCTGGAGAAGCGCTAAGGTTGAGAGAATCTATTTGAATGAATACCGAACAATTAATGAGCTAATCACCGATGTGGATGATTATATTGAGTTTTACAATCATCGAAGATTCCATCAAACGTTAGATTACAAAAAACCAATGGATGTGTACCAAGAAAGTATAAAATTAAACCAAGAAAAGAAGAGGATCGCCTAGATGTTCTATATAAGGAATTTTAAAAAGTTGTCAGAGGTTTTGGGGTGATAAATTCTGTAATATAAGATACACAAATATAGAATATGCCCTTTGAACAAAAACTAAAAATTTCTAATTTAATTAGTAAAACTATTGGCAATGTTATACGTACAAATGATTCTCACACTCTAATGTACCACTCAGTTAGTAAAAGTTTGGGAGAAAATGATGACATTTATAGTATTAATGAAAACCTTTTCAAGCTTCACATGGAGTACTTGAAAGAGGTAGATATTGATATAGTTCCTTTTTTTGATTGCTTTAAGAAAAAAAACACTTTATCTATAACTTTCGATGATGGCTATCAAGATACTTATAAAGTTGTTATGCCAATCATGAAGGAATTAAAAATTCCTTTTACTGTATTTGTTTCTCCAGTTTTTGTCCAGTCATCAAACAATCATTATCTTGATATTCAACAGTTGTTAGAATTATCCAAGGTTGATGGTTGTACAATTGGCTCACATGGTTATAGTCATTGCCGTTTAACTAGTTGTGATGACAATAAACTAAAGTCTGAACTGGAAGATAGTAAAGTATGGCTTGAGGATTTGCTGTCAACGTCAGTTAACGTTATGTCGTATCCACACGGCGATGTAAATGAACGTGTACTTTGTGCGGTAAAAAAAGCTGGTTATCTTATGGCGGCTAGTAGTAGACCTGGAGGCAATAACCTTAGCACAGATCATTATTGTTTAAATCGTACCGATATATGGTCTACAGATGATATTAAAACATTCTCTTCAAAGATTAATGGGTCATGGGATTGGATGAGATTTTTTATTAAATAAGCAATGAAACCAAGAATATCTATTTGTATTCCAACCTATAATCGATCTAGACATCTATCTAATTGTTTGAATTCTATTATATTAAATAAAAATATTTCAAATCTAAATATACAAATATGTGTATCGGATAATTGTTCGACTGATGATACAGAAAAAGTTGTATGCCTTGCTCAACGTGAAATTGACATTGAGTATCAAAAAAATGAAGAGAATATTGGCATGTCTAGGAACTTTCTAAATGTGGTTAATATGGCACAGGGGGAGTTTGTTTGGTTGATTGGAGATGATGACCTGTTAATGCCATCTGCGTTAATAGAATTGGAAGAAATGATTGATAATAACCCTGGCGTTGATTTTTTTTACACTAATTCATTTCACTTAACAGTCGAGGAGATATTTTCTTATCCTCAGCCCTTTGATACTAAGTTTTTACCTATTAAAATGGATAAATTTTCATTATGGAGAGAAAAAGGTCAAATGGATTTTTTAGAACTTATCAATCCAAAAATTTCATTTGATTTTCTTGGGGGGATTTTTCTTTATGTATTTAAAAGAGATAATTGGCTTAAGAATTCAGATGTACTTGATAATGATGCACTTTACGATGTAAGAGTATTTTCTCACTTCGATAATACATTTCCGCAAATCAAAATATTTGCAAAAGGATTTTCACAATCTAAGGCTTATTTTAATCCTGATCCGTTAAGTGTTTGTTTGAGTGGAGCTAGAGAATGGGCGCCTATGTACCCACTTATCAGGAGTATTCGCTTGTTAGAAGCGCTTAATGAATATCGTAAAAACGGATTGCCATACATTAAATATTGGAAATATAGAAATATTGCACTTAGTAACTTTATACCAGACCTAGGCTACATGTCTGTGCATAAAAATAAATCCGGTTACAAGTATATTAAACCATTAAATTTAATATTAAGTAATTGTTTATATCCTGGTTTTTACTGGTCATTCTTTAAGTATTTAATCAGAAAAACAAAGGAATTTTTCACAAAAACAAAGGAATTTTTCACAATGAAATTTTGATATGAATAGTAAAAACACATTATTTGCTATATCTTACTTGTTTTTATAAATGAAAACAATAATTTATTTCGTTTCAGAAGATTGGTATTTTTGTTCACATAGATTGCCTATTGCACGTAAAGCTTTGGCAGAAGGATTTAAAGTAGTTGTTATTACGAAAGTTAGTAAGCATAGAGATGTTATTGAATCAGAGGGTTTTGAGTTAGCATCAATAGAAATAAAAAGAGGAGGGATGAATTTACTTTCTGAATTTAAGACACTTTCTACACTTTACTCATACTATAAAAAATATAACCCAGATATAGTTCATCATGTTGCTATAAAGCCAGTAATTTACGGAACACTGGTTGCACGATTTATTGGCTCAATAAAGATTGTTAACGCGATGGCAGGTTTAGGCTTTATCTTTATTTCTAATAAGAAAAGAGTAAGAGCACTTCGTTTTGTTATTCATAAATTGTTTAGGTTTTTATTTGATAATAAGAATGGGCAATTAATTCTACAAAATAAAG
>Ga0209559_1001280_pt1 | contig 11819 bp, 10 predicted proteins | sample SaaInlV_110m_DNA_FD_184677 | JGI IMG/M metagenome (GOLD analysis project Ga0209559, IMG submission 184677) | Marine microbial communities from expanding oxygen minimum zones in the Saanich Inlet - Saanich Inlet SI074_LV_165m_DNA (SPAdes) (version 2) | ecosystem: Environmental > Aquatic > Marine...
CCTTTTGTTGTTAATTGCATACTAGTCCTTGTTTTTTAACAGAACATTATTATATACTTAACCAAGTGTTTTGGTCAAGTAAAAAACCCTATTTTTTATAAGTCAAAACCAAAAGGACTATTTGCTTTCGATTTCCAAATCCTTAACATTAATATCATCTTGATCTTTAATGTCAAGTTTTTTAGAGACGACATTAAGTTGTTCGTCCATATCGTGGATATGTGACAAAATTGAATTAATCGCCTTAACAGTAGGATCATCGACATCAGTGCCCACCGCATAAGATTCGAAATGATCTGATTTTGTTTTAGAGTCTTTTAGTACGCGCGCAGGCACACCAACAACAGTTTTGGCATTGTCAACTGATTTGACTACTACTGAGTTAGAGCCAACACGAACATCATCACCCAAAGTAATCGGGCCCAAAATTTTAGCACCGGCGCCAATGACTACGTTATTGCCCAATGTCGGGTGGCGTTTGCCTTTTTTCCACGTGGTACCACCTAAAGTAACCCCATGATAAAGCGTACAATCATCGCCAATTTCTGCTGTTTCACCAATCACGACACCCATGCCATGATCAATAAAGAAGCGTCGACCAATCACCGCACCAGGGTGAATTTCAATGCCAGTAATCCATCGCGCCAGCATAGAGATAAATCGTGCCAGCCATTTAAGTTTTAACAACCATAGGCGATGCGTCAAGCGATAAAGTAGCATCGCTTGAACACCGGAATAACAAGTAATTACCTCGAAAGTATTTCTTGCCGCGGGGTCACGATCAAATACACTTTGAATGTCTTCAATAAATTTCATGGGCAAATTATATCATAGCGCACTTAATAAACTTAATAAGGCATCTCTAATCAATAATCAATAACAGACTTGAAGCGCTTGTAGTTCCACAAATACTGCTCAGGCTTAGTCTTAACCAAACTTTCAATTGCTTGATTCATTAATATTACGTCGTCTTTAAGATTGCCAGAATCTGACAAAACATTCACTGGTATCAAATTTAGCTCGTAGCCTTTACCTTTGTCAAGGCGTGTTGCCCAAGTCATTAACACCTTGGCATTATTTCTTCTGGCAAGCTTGACCAATAACGTCATTGTGCGTGCATCATGGTTAAAAAATGGCGCTAATACACTCCCCTCTTCACCAGGATCTTGATCTGGCAAAATACCAATTAATTCATTTTTTGCCAATGTTCTTTGTAGTTTAATCACGCCTTTTTTATCAGCAGTTGCCATTGATAAACCACCCTGTTGTCTTTTAGAAATTAAGCAAGCCTCCTGCTCAGTTTTTCTTAATGGCTTATATAAGAAGGTTACTGGCTTGGTTAGTGATAACACCCTACCAGTAATTTCCCAACAGCCAAAATGTGGCACCAATAAGATAACTGGAACATCACTCTTTAAATGCGCCATACCTGTGGTTTGGGTGATATAAGTCGCATTATTTTTAAAGCTGTTAAACCAAATAAAGCCAGATTCACTCAAGCCTTTACCGGTTTCAATTAAAGATTTTTTAATAAGGTCTTGCTGTTCTGCCTCACTCAAATCAGCAAAACAAGCTTGTATGTTCTTACTTACTACTGATTTAGAATCGCTATTTGTTAAGTATAGGTATTGACCAATCATAGCACCAATAAACTGATTAGCTCTAAGTGGCAAGATCGAGAAAAAAGTTAAGATAAATTTAATCATCGAGTAAACCCTTAGTTTCATCCAGCATTGGTTTCATTGCGCTAAGTAGATTTTTATACAAGCTGGGAATGCGTTTTTCCTCTTCTAACAACCACTGTTTAAAATATTCTCGCTCAGTGGGCATACTAAAGCAAGCCGGACAAGAATCAGCAATTACCGGTAAGTCAGCTAATGATGCAAAATCGGCCAGTTGACGCTCACGCACATAGGCCATTGGGCGAATAATACGTAAATCTTTAGCATCGTTAATATAATGCGCTTTCATGGTTTGAATCTTACCATTGTGGCACATCGACATCATTAAACTCTCGCTTAAATCATCCAAGTGCTGACCCAAGGCTAAAACGTTATATCCTTCTCGTCTGGCCACCTGATACATCAAGCCACGCTTAATTCTAGAACAAAACGAACAATAAGAATCTCCCTTCATGCTTTCTTTGGCTTGCTCCATGACTGGAAACTCTTCAAAAAAATATGGTGTGTCAAATTGCTTAAAAAAAGCCTCTAGTGCTTGCGGCTCAAAACCTTCAACTTGCGGGTCAACAGTTATTACGCCCAACTCAAACTTAACTGGTGAATGGCGCTGAAAATGACGCAAGATATGAAACAAGCTTAGAGAATCTTTACCACCAGAAACTGCCAGTAAAATCTTATCACCTGATTTAATCATGCCAAAATCACTAATGGCACGGCCAACAGGCTTAAGTAATAGTTTGGGTAAATTTATGCGTGGTAAAACCATTGTTTTTGTCTTTTTAAAGTGTCTTTAGATAGATTGTCAATGATACTAAGAGTGCAAAATGTTGGCTCGCTATTGGTTATTGTAACGCTTAATTCACTTAATAACTCGTCTCTTAGAATACCAACTTGGATTACACCACCTTCGGTGTAAGAGTCAATCGCACTTGCTAAGTCTTTAGCTTGTACTTTAATGCCATCAATACTGATGATTTTATCGCCAACATACAGGCCCGCTACCTGAGCGCAAGTATCATCTAACACGTGGGTGATAATCGCAAACTCTTGGGCTTTGTTAATGCCAATACCAAAGTTGGATAATTCTCCTTTTTTATGGCTAAATTCACAATTGATACCCACATAATCAAATGCTTGTTTGAGTGGCAACTCACTCACGCCATACAAGTAATCGTCAAAGAATTTTGTGAAATCACTTTGAGTTAAATGTGCAACGACTTTTTGCACGGTGTCATCTTCTAAACCAGTATCTTGATAGTTATTCCAAATTAACCTCAATACATCGTCAAGTGATTGCTGATCACTACTGCATTTACGTATTTCAATATCCAGTACAAAAGCCAGCAAAGCGCCCTTGGTATAGTAGCTAACAATCGCATTTGGTGCATTTTCATCTTGCTGGTAAAACTTGGTCCAAGCATCAAAACTCGACTCGGCTAATGATTGCTTATATCGACCTTGACTCTTTTGTACTCGAGTCAGTGTTTTGGCAAACAAAGTTAAATACTGCTCTGGCGACAACAGCTTGGTACGTAATAGTGATAATTCATCATAATACGAAGTGAATCCCTCAAAAATCCACAATTGTTCGGTGTAATTTTCTCGCCCTAAATTAAGCACGTGAAAGCTTGCTGGCTTGATGGTTTTGATCCACCAAGCATGAAAATACTCGTGTGAGCAAAGCGCTAAAAAACGTGTGTAATCAGACGTAATTTCGGGCTTGTCTTGGGTTGGTAACTCTTTTCTAGAGCAAATTAAACTGCTGGATTTTTTGTGCTCTAGGCCGCCATAACCCTTGGTTTTAACCAAGGTTAAAAATAAGTATTCATCAAAAGGAATATCACCAAAGAAATCTATATGGTGTTGGCAAATTCGCATTAGATCAGCTCTTAATCGGGCAATGTCTGCTGCATGTTGACCAGTCAATGTCATGGCATGAGGCACGCCACTGACTTCAAATTCAAAGCGAGTAAAATCAGCCATCTCTACTGGATGATCAATCAAATCCTGGTAATTATCAGCTTGATAAACCTCGAAACCTTTATGTTTTGACTCAAGCTTTAAAGTAGTAGCGCAGCTCCAATCACCTAGCGTATTTCTTGCCGGATAATTAATTACCAATTCACACAAGGCATCTTCAAAGCCAATAGGCTTTAAAAACACGCTACTGCCATTAAAAAAAGCACGCTCATTAGTTAAATAAGCACAACGCACTGACAAATCAAAAGCATACAATTCGTATTTTAATGTTATGTTTTCATCACAAGGCTGGGTAATCCAATGATTTTTATCCAGCTTTTTAATGGCGATTTTTTCACCACAACTTTGTGCACTAATACTAACAATATGCTTAGAAAAATCTCGGATCAAATAACTGCCTGGAATCCAGTTTGGCAACGAAAAAACCTGCCCTAACGGGTTGGGGTTATCAAGCGTTAGCTCGACTTGAAAAATATGTGCGTGTAAGTCTTTAGGGGTGAGTGTGTATCGAACGATATTTTGACTCATCGAACCAATTGATCAATTGTTGCTTTGAAATCCAGCACTGCTTTTTGATAATTTGTAGCCACCTGCGCATAACCAAGCTGAGCATTCTGTTCGTTATTTTGTGCACTAATCACAAAGCTTGCCTGGCCGCTACCATTAGCATAACGAGCCTTTTCCTCTACCGTTCTAGCTTTAGCAATTGCAATTTGCTTTTTATTGGATTTAAGCATCTTCATTAGTAAGTTAATTTTTTCTTTAAGCGTAACTGCTTTCACATTAAGATCAAGCAATTGCTCTTGTTTATATCGTGCCAAACGCGCTAATTTAATTTCTGCTCGTTTGATGTTGTTACTACTTTTAACCCCACCAAGCGGATACGACAAACCCAAACCAACATTCCAGGTAGTGCTTTGATTTTCTAACGAATTTGAATAATTGGTATTTTCTCCATCGCTTACCAAGCCTAAATTTAAATCTAATTTTGCTTGTGATTCATTTTTAAAACTACGCAACTGTCGCTTCAAGGTTTTTTGATCTAAGGTGGTAATTTTCAAGACTCTAGTACTGCTTAATGATTGCGTATCTTTAGCGATGTAAGCTTTGTACAAATCCATTTTGGCAACCACTTGATTAAAGCTAAGTGCCAACGTAATGGCGATTTCATGGCGTAATAGAGTTAGATCTTGCTGTGCTTGTAATAACTGCTGCTGCGCCCTTTGATAAGCATCTTCTTGCAATAATACATCAACTTTATCAACAACAGAAGCGGCAAATTTTTGCTTAACTAGGTTTAGCTCTTGCTCAGCCAAAACCAGTCGGCGCTCATTGATTAACTGCTGTTCTTGAGCGTAAGCCAAATCAACAAAACGCTTGAGTTTTTTAAGAATAAAACCCTCTTCTTGCTCAAGTCGATCCAGTGTATTTTTATCAATGGCAATTTGAGCAACATCCCCATCAAGTTGGTCATTCACGCCATTTCGGTTACGTAATAGTGGGTATGTGTAATCTAGTGAAAACTTATTACGTGTTGTATCAACATCTTTACTCTTATCTTTCCAAGTGTGCTTAAAGGTGATGTCGCTACCCGAATCGGCTAACTTTCTCGTTGCAGACACATCAACTGAAGTTGTGTCTAACTTATTATAAGTGCTAGATGATATGCTGCCAGCATCTTCATTTTTATAATTACTATCAATTGCAACAATCCAATCTTCATTAGCGCTAGTTAGGTGCTTTTCAACTTGTTTAATTTGGCTTGATAATGCTTGTTGCTCAAAAAAAGGATGAGTGTTTTTTAGCCTCTCAACAAACTCATATTCACTAATTGCCTGAACATTAAATCCAGTTAATAAGACTGCAATAGCGATAAAAATTTGCTTCATTTTGGTACGGATTTTTTAATTTCACTAATGATAGCGTAAAGCTTTTTACCTGTAGTGTCAATCACCACATCGGCAACCTCTTGATAAAAACCCTCTCTAGCTTCCACCAAATCACGAATAGTTTTCTCTCGATTGCTTGACTGTTCTAGCAAAGGGCGTGATTTAGAATTAGCCGTTCGCTTTACTAGCTGCGCAATACTAGAGGATAAATACACCACAAAACTACCCTGCTTTAATAATGCCCTATTCTCTTCTTTAATAACAATACCACCGCCAGTAGCAATGACAATATTAGGAATCTCACACAAATCTTTCAGCATTTGAGTTTCTCGCTTGCGAAACCCTTCTTCGCCTTCTACATCAAAAATATGATCGATAGCAACACCGGTGCGGGCAACAATTTCAAAATCAGAATCAAAGAAATCACGTTTTAACACGCAAGCAAGGCGACGGCCAACCGAAGTCTTGCCAGAGCCCATCGGGCCGACTAAAACAACATTGGTTGGCTGGTTACCCATAATATGGTCAAGGGCGATTAAGCCAGTTGATAACTTGCACCGCAATACGGGCAAGCTGCTTTACCTGTTGTGTCAAACTTCAAAAAAACCTTGGGATGCATATTCCACTTTTGCGCATTTTTTGGTGGACAATGAAAGGGTAATTCCTTAGCCTCGACCGTAGAATGACTAACGTGTTTTTGCTGAAAATCGTCTACTGATGAATTCATTAGCACACCCCTTTGGCAATCCAGCTTTTGTATTTATCATTACGTCCATAAACGCAATCAAAATACAAGGTTTGTAACTGTTCAGTTATTGGGCCACGTGCACCACTACCAATCGTACGATTGTCTAATTCACGAATCGGGGTAACTTCAGCCGCTGTACCGGTAAAGAAGGCTTCATCTGCACAATACACCTCATCACGAGTAATGCGTTTTTCAATAATTTTATAACCTAAATCTTGCGCCAAAGTAAAGATGGTATCACGAGTAATGCCAGCCAATGCTGAGGTTAGGTCAGGCGTGTAAATAACACCATCACGAACAATGAAGAAGTTTTCACCACTGCCTTCAGCTACAAAGCCATCAACATCTAATAACAATGCCTCATCATAGCCGTCAGTTAGTGCTTCTTGTAATGCTAGCATCGAATTAATATAGTTACCATTTGCCTTGGCCTTAGTCATAGCGATATTTACGTGGTGACGCGTGTAACTAGAGGTACGAATACGAATGCCGTTCTTCATATTGTCTTCGCCCAAATAAGAACCCCACTCCCACGCAGCAATAATTGTATGCACTTTTAAACCATCTGCACGCAAACCCATACCCTCTGAGCCATAAAAACTCATTGGGCGAATGTAGGCGCTATCAAGGTTGTTTTTAGCCACAGCGTCTTTTTGCGCTTGGTTGATTTCTTCTTTTGAAAAACCAATGTCCATATTCATGATTTTGGCAGAATTAAACAACCGATCTGTATGTTCTTCAATTCTAAAAATTGCAGGGCCATTATCCGTTTCGTAAGCACGAACACCTTCAAACACACCCATGCCATAATGTAAAGTATGCGTCAATACGTGAACTTTGGCATCTCGCCAATCAACCCACTCACCATCAAACCAAATCAAACCATCTCTATCGTCAAATCCTGGCATTTTTATTCCTTATCTAATTCAAACGCGTTGTGCAATGAACGCACCGCTAATTCTAAATATTTTTCATCAATTACAACTGATATTTTAATCTCTGAAGTAGAGATCATTTGAATATTAATATTCTCTTGATGTAGCACCTCAAACATCTGCGCTGCAATACCTGCGTGTGAACGCATACCAATGCCCACTAAAGACACTTTAACCACCTTATCGTCAGTTTGTACGCCCATAGCGCTTAACTCATCGCAAAGGCTTTGTAAGATCGCTTGCGCCTTATCAAAGTCATTGCGATGCACAGTAAACGCAAAGTTAGTCAAACCTTCGCGAGCAGACACACTTTGCACAATCATATCCACTTCAATATTCGCCTCACTGATTGGCTTTAATATTTTAAAAGCAATACCGGGCTCATCGGGCACACCAATCAAGCTTAACTTAGCCTCATCGATATTATGCGCAATGCCTGAAATAACGGCTTGTTCCATAATGTTTTCCTCACTGGTAATTAATGTACCTTCAGGGTTGTCAATCAATGATGACAACACCCTTAAAGGTACCTTGTATTTTGATGCAAACTCCACACTGCGGATTTGCAAAACTTTTGAGCCAAGCGATGCCATCTCAAGCATTTCTTCATAGCTCACCGTATTCATTTTTCTCGCCTTTGGCTCAATGCGCGGGTCTGTCGTATATACGCCGTCCACGTCAGTATAAATTTGACACTCGTCAGCATTCAGCGCTGCAGCCAAAGCCACAGCTGTAGTATCAGACCCACCACGCCCTAGCGTGGTAATATGCCCTTGTTCATCCACACCTTGAAAGCCTGCCACAACCACAACCTTACCTTCGTCCAGACTTTCACGAATACGATGATCATCAATCGACTTAATACGCGCCTTGCCGTGCTCACTGTCTGTGGTAATACGCACTTGTGAGCCCGTATATGAGATTGCATCACAACCTAACGCTTGCAAAGCCATACTAAGCAGCGAAATAGTCACTTGCTCACCAGTCGTCAACAACACATCCATTTCTCTCAAAGACGGCACATCTTGAACATCTTTAGCAAGTGCAGTCATACGATTAGTCTCGCCACTCATGGCAGACACACTCACCACCAGTTGATCGCCACCATCGGCAAAGGCTTTAATCTTTTTAGCAACGGCCTGAATCCTCTCAACCGAGCCGACCGATGTTCCACCGTATTTTTGTACAATTAACGCCATTAAACTATCTACAAATCAATATTCCCAAAATTATACCTTTAACCAATTCACATCATTATTCGATTTTCATAGAACGGGCCTTGCCCGTTCTATGAATCTATGACTCAAAAACTTTGTCTAAATCAATATCCTTAATAACAAGCCCTTTGTTTTCACCAAAAACTTTGGAAGTGTTTCTGGAAAACTCCTCATAGTCTTTAATTGTTCCAATTTCCTTAACAATAGATCTAATCTCATCTTTATTACAAATAGGACTATCTTTTTCCGTTCCTAAATATTCAAAAATACTAGATTTAACAATACTAGTATTTGGGTTGATTTTATGATGGATATAATTTAAGTTTACATAAACACTTAACACTGGCAAGCCAAACTCACCTTTAATTATATTAGCTTTGAATTTACCTTGAAATAACGAACCCGTTCGCTTATGCTTATTATTAAAATAAACTGTATAACTTGTACCTAGCCTCTGCATAAACTTAGAAATTCCACCTTTGCACTCTTGTTTTAACACCAAGTGAAAATGGTTTGGTAATAAGCAGTAAGCTATAATTGACACCAATTTTTCTTCATCGGAATCTATTGATATAGCTCCAGATTGATAAAATCTTTTTGACTTAAATTTACTATCAACATCCACAGTATTTAAGTCCATTAAGCGTCTATAAAAATAATACAAGTCATCCTTATTTTCAAAAATTACACGCTTATCCACCCCTCGATTAAAGACATGATAATACTCACCTTCCACAAACTCTATTTTTCTTATTGACATAATTTATTATTTATATTATTCCATAGAACGGGCCTTGCCCGTTCTATGGAAATTAAAAAATAAGGCTGCAAATAGCAACCTTATAGAATATTACTTCAGTCTTTATTTCTTATCGCCAAACACGTATTTTGGTTTAAAGATGTAAACCATTAGTGGAATGATGGTTAATGCGAGAACCACATCAATAATCAAGGCCTCAGAGATAAAGATGCCGAGTGCCCAAGTGTTGGCTAATTGTGTCATTAGCAGCGGGATGAAACTCGCTAGCAATACCACAATCGAGGCGAATACTGCCGCACCTGTTGTCTCCAGTGTATTTCTTAACGAATCAACCCACTTACCACCTGTGGCTTGCATTTCCTCTTTTAAGCGAGAGATCATGTAAATACCATAGTCAACACCTAAACCCATTGCAATTGATAGCGACACTAACGTTGCAAAGTGAAGGTTACCCGACCAGTTTTCAACACTGGTGTAGTAAGCACCTAAGCCGTACTGGCCAAATAGTGTCACTAGCAAAGTTGAGGTTAGAATGGCCGCAACCAATGGCGAACCAAAGATAAGCGCAGCCACAATGAAAATTGCCAATGCAGTTACCAATGGTGACTTAATATATTCAACTTCAGCTACGTCATGCGTTGCCTCAGTCGCACCTAAGAAACCACCCACAGCCATAGTCGTGGTACCACTGTCTTCAATCTGAACCACTTTAGCGACCCAATCACCATCTTCGTTAGCACAGTCTTGTCGCTTAGTTGGTGAGTTTGACTCATTAACACTATCAATTGAACAAACACCTGCTTCTGGCATAGTGATAACATCGCCCGATTTAAAGCCCCAAGTTACCAAATCAAATCCTGGCTCGTCTTTATTATCAACAAACCACTGCTGAATATCTTTCACAGTCTGGTGAGTTTTTACAGGATCCATGGTATTTACAAAGCCCATAATCACACCTTCATTCCAGCCTTTAGCTACAAATGAATCCAAGTCGCCAGCATTGGTATTTGCTTCAAGCAAGCCGTTAAATCCCGTTACAATTTCATTCGCATCTGGCACCCACTCAGGATCTTCCGCATCACCATACACATCCATATTGGCATTAATAAACGCTTCATTTGGCACATGGAAATACTTAAGATTTGGCTCTTGCCCTTCTGGTGTCATCATTAGCATATTTACAATTTTCATAAACTGAATGTATGAGCCAGTAAAACCAATGTTCGGATGAGATCTCATCCAGTCTTCAGTTTTTTCAATTGCTGCCTGAACTTCCGCATGGTTAAACGCACCTTGTGGATCATCTTCATCTTCGTCCCAACACTTAGTACCTGGCGCTTGCGAGCCATCATACTCACACGCAGGCAACATTGGAAAATGCTCAGCCTTACCCTTAATAGGAATGTTCACAGAAATCACACCTGGCATTACCTCACCCAAACGACGCAGATCAATGTTTGCATCAGAATCATATTTAAACGCGGCGCGTGAATAGTTAATACCCACTTCCACACCTGGCATCGCTGATTCTGCTGTTGGGCTCAGTACTTTAGTTTGTACTGTACTCCACGCTACAAGCGCTACAATCATGCCAATTGGGATGATTTTCATCTTGCCAGTAATCACACTCGTGAGTGTTTTAGCCATACCTTTTTCAAAGGCTGAGGCTTCTGTCATTGAAGCATCACGCTCAGTATCTTTACCAGGGAACATAGCCATCAAGATTGGCGCAATTGTAGTTGTGGTAATCAGAATAGTCATCATGCCAAACATACCAAAATACGCATAGGCTTTGTAGAATGAAATATCCACAAACGACAAAGTAAAGAAACCTACCATGTCAGTCACAATCGCCAGTGTTGCAGGGATAATTGTTGTCGCAATAGCTTTTTCAGCAGCCGTCAATGGCTTAATGCGTTTATCACTATGCAGCTCACTTTGATAACGCCTTACAACTTGCACGGCGTGACCCGTACCAATCGCTAATAGTAGCATTGGCGTAAGCACCATCATCGTTGTCAACTTATAAGCGGTAAAGCCCATTAAACCTAAAGTGATAATAATAGTTGCAACCACACCAATCAATGGGAACACAGAGCCTCTCCAGCCTTTATTAAGATACCAAAGCATACCCACCACGATCAAAAATGAAATTGCAAACAACCACCATTTTTGCACTAAGTCATACAGCATAAAGGCCAAGAAGTACGGTTCACCCGCAATACGCACCTCTACTCGGTCGCCATGTTCAGCTTTGACTGCATCAACCAAAGCAATGGTTGAAGACACCCATGGAAGATAATCAGTCTTTACCGTATCAGCATAGTCACCCACAATAAAGAAGCCTTTGGCTTTACAGATATTATCATCGTACCAGCCTTCTTGGGCAAATTCACAACGGGTACCATCTACTTTTTGCTTAAGCATTAGCATCGGCGCTAATACTGGGTTAGTCTCAATACCTTTCTTAAGGTGTGCTAACTGCTTGTCTGCCACTTGCTTATCCGCGGTGTTAATACCTGCAACAGGAATCAAACGCTCAAACTTCAGCCCGCCATCTTCAGAAGTACCCATGTACTTAATCTTTTGCGCTGCAATATCCATAAAG
>Ga0209559_1001349_pt1 | contig 11482 bp, 10 predicted proteins | sample SaaInlV_110m_DNA_FD_184677 | JGI IMG/M metagenome (GOLD analysis project Ga0209559, IMG submission 184677) | Marine microbial communities from expanding oxygen minimum zones in the Saanich Inlet - Saanich Inlet SI074_LV_165m_DNA (SPAdes) (version 2) | ecosystem: Environmental > Aquatic > Marine...
TCAACCCCATCTAAAGTCAGTGTAAGTACTACAGGTTCAGCAACTGTATGATGACCTATAACCTGTACTGCTGAAAAGGCTAAAGGTTTATCTAACATTAACTCAGCAGATTTCCATGTAAACGTACCCGCGGTACCTTGTGCCCACTTAGTAATACTCGTACCCTGCGATATATACAGTGAATCCTCTTCTAATATATTGTGCCCCGCCGTAGCCGTATGAGTAAACGTAGTAAAGTCATTGCTGCTCGGGGCATATATAAACCCGCCAGTACTGTGGAAACCTACATACTTATCTTCCCAGTAATAGGCGTGGATTCCGCTAGGTGTAAGACTCTGCCAGTAGTCACGATCTATAATATCTCCTGTAACTAACTTAGCTCCAAAACTCTTAACTTGAACAATACCATCTGGTGCTGCATATAGAACACTCTCACCCATGTCCACCATACTACGACTAGACACACAAGCCTGATTAACCTCTAGCTTAGTTTGCGTAAGTGAGTTAGGTGATACACCAGTAACTAGGTAAGGGTTGCCCTTAGTGGATACCACAAGTGTCTGTCCAACTGCAGCTAATCCCACTATGTCATAGTCTATAGTGATCCGATACTCTTCAGGCCAAGCATGTGGGTAGTAGGCTTCACTAAAACAAATCTCTTTACCTGTATACCCTGCCATAATGCCGTTAGCCATCATAGTAAGACCTTTGAGCGCACCTGTAGGGTAGGCCCAGTCATACTGGTATGTAGTTGATGAAACCGCTACTGTGTTGAATGGAGGTGGTGGAAGCCAGTTAGTGCTAGTAATAGACGCGGCTAGATTCTCTGTAAGCGTACCGTCTGTTATAACGTTGCCCGGAGTAGTCTCCGTCACATACTGATATGCTGCTCCAGTCGTACCTGTAGCTACACGGTATATACGCACCTTCGTTATGTTAGGTGTGGGTGCGCCCGTAGGAGTTGTAATGCTTGGCGTACTAGGAACTGTAACGGTCACTTCTTGATCTACATAATATATATCAATAAGTCCAGATGGCACACTAGGAGGACCTTCTTCATACTGGTCCGTAACGTAAGTACACACATATGCAGTAGTAATTTTATCTGAATCAGCTGGATCAGTATGCTCATCCTTTGTACTTGGCGTACCAATACCTGGTGCGCTAACCGGAGGTGGAACCCCAAGACGGCGTGTAGTATTAGGGAACGGTGCTACTCCAGTATTTAGTGAGGCATATGTCATCTCTGGAACTGCCCCACCACTAAGGTAAGTTCTGTTCTCAGTAGTCCCTGGTACTGCCCCTTGTACTACGCTATGCTCGTCGTTATCCTCAAACCATAAAGTACCAGCCCCATTAGGAAACCCATATAAACTTTTAGCAACAGCTGAAACTGTGCTACTCCCTGATGCTAACGGGGATTTTAACGGGTTTATTTTACCTGAGGTAAGGTCTATATTTGAGGCTATCTGTGCATACCCGCCCTGCAACTCTTTAGGATCTAACTTTGGGGATATACCTTTAAATAATTTAAATGATACCGAGGCCATTAGATGCCCCCGTATTGAACTGTGTGCGTTGTCCTAACGCCGCCTGTCTCACTTTTAGTTGTAATTACGTCTATAAGATCACGGTACTCATCCCTATGATATCCCGCTAAAGACCCATCAGTCCACGGCTTATTAGCCATAGCAAATAGCCTCATAAGTGCCCCATGCCTGAAAGCATCAGAATACTCATTAAATATATAATCTTCAATCCGTTTAGCAGTCGTAGACGGTTTAAGCACTACCAGCATATCTAGTGCCTTACCCGCTACCGGAGTAGGTGAAAGTCTTATTACCTTAGGGTTAATCATCCCATAATACTGGGTAGCCCCAGATGTATAATTAATCAGCTTCTCATAAGGTTTTCCCACGAGGATAGTGCCACCGTACTCAACTCTGATAATCTCAGATACGACCGCCCCTGATGGAGGCTCCATATCATATTCACTATTAGTCGTGGTTATTATAGTATCCTGCTCGAACTTCCAGCAACGAGTCCGCTCACAGAAATCTATCGCTATATTGCGAACTTCACGGATAGCTAGAGCATCAACTACCTCTGGAATATCTATTCGTAGTTCATCGGCTAAAGTTTCAAATGCTACCTGTGCCATTTACGATGCACCTCTGGCGGCTATTCCCGCATTATAATTATCTAAATAAACTTTAGCATTAGTTGTACTGCCAAAATCTGTATCCTTTGCAAACGCTCTATACACCATATAATCTGTCATAAGTGGTAAGAACTCATCTGGGAGCTCTAAAGTATCGCCAGTAGCAGATACCTCAATAGGTAAAGTCGAATATTTTAGCTCAAGCCTAGTTGTCGTATTTACATTTGGGTATACATAGAAAACATCTGGGGATACTAAATCATACACATATCTTTCAGCTGTTGCTTTAGAATTAACCGCTGCTGTATGCCAACTTGTACTAATAATCCCGAGTTCGTCCTCTGTACTTAATAGCGTGACCCTATTATCTGTATCATGCGTATTACGCATAACTTTAAGAAGCCTATGGAAGTTACTTATTCCTGATAAACTCTGCTCGCTACTACTGGCTACCGGAGTAAACGAAGCTATAGTTGTATTAGCAGTAGGGATCTGAGACACTATATCACGCTGTGCATCACTGAGCCATCGTAGCATCTCATTATCTGTCCAATGCTTAACGCTACCTGTATCATTAAGCAGGTCTCGTACACGACTGATAACTGCGCTAGCTAAGGCCATTACATAGCTTCCCAAGCCGCATCACGCTGCGCAGTAGTTATATCCTTACCATAATACTCTTTTAATGTATCAAGCCTAGGCAAGCCCCTAGCTGTCAGCGGGTTACTCTCCTTATCCATCATATCTTTAAGCGCTGCTATAAGCTCCGCGCTAGCCCCATCAATGGGTTCATCTACTACCGCTGTAATTTGTACAGGGGTAGGTTCAGGACGGGCTCCTATGAGCTCCGCTCCTGCTGCAAGTGCCGCATCAACAAGACTATCGTCAATATCAATAGGTCGCCTAGAGGGTATATATCCTCTTTCTACACCGTTGGTAAATCTAATACCTAATCTTGAAAATAATAATGCCATTATGCCACACCTTAAAAAAATAGGGACAACACCAGAAAAGACCAGTGTTGTCGGTTTTCCACATCACCAATGAGGAAACTTGGTGGCCCCCGCTAAACCAATAGGGAGGGCCATTAGGGTTTTACGCCTGTACCTCACTAGATCTACCATCAACATAATACTCAACTACTAGGCGTGCTGCACCAGCAGTAGCCGTAGAGTTCATAGTAATATCAATAGTATCAGCCGCAGTATACTCATACCCTGTTAAGGTAAGAGCTGTGCGCCCAGTAGTTACTGCAACAGCAGTTGAAGTATAACGGTCGTCGTCACCACCATCACCTACATCTAGTGTAGCGCCTGTAGAGAAAGCAGTGTCAACTACGACAAAACCTCCTGTTACAACCGCACCATTAGGTAGGTCAATAGCAGCTTCAGCAGAACCATTAGTTAGCGAAGCAAACGTGAAATCCACATCTGCAGTAAGTGTAGTCTGACGACCAGCATCTTTAGTAATTGCCATGATAGTTCTCCATTAAATAGCAGTATCGACTGCGATTAGACCGAAGTCTTCAACGCCAGAATCGATGATTGAATGGAACTTAGGTTTCAACATACCCATAATCTTAGAGGTACTAATACCTTTCTGATTATTATAGTCGAAATCTTTCTCGTCCCAAGAAGGTTTGCCAAGGTCAGCCATAGCGAGAGCCTGAGCTCCACACATAAGAACTCGTTGACCCTTAACGCCCCAAGCACCTTCACCAGTATCAGCTGATGCTGCTGGAGTTAGTACGTGGCTATATTCATGAATCCACATACCGTCTACTAGCACAGAAGTTGAACCAGCAAAGAGCTCATTCTTAGATCCACGAACACCAGCGTTACGAACGTTAGCTAGGTAGTCTGAATCAAGTTTAAGTTTAGCCATACCCTGTGGAGACATAAAGACGTGGAAAACTTCCTCGCCGCCGCCTGCACGAATACCGCGGATAAACTTATCTTTAGCCTTAGCTTTCATCTCGACAAGCATAGCATAACTAGGAGTATCAGCTGCGCCTACTGCAGTAACATCACCAGTTGAAAGTCCATTAGTCGCATCCCACTGGAAGTGACGATTAGCTGTAGGTGCGCTTACATCTGAAGCGAACTCAAGACTAGCAAGACTAGACCCTGAACGTGCTACGCCACTAGTAGTATAATTAAAACCAACGCCTGACATAGTCAAGAATGCCATCTGATCCATACGATCTGACAACCAATATGCTAATGCATCACGTGAGTTCTCACGGAAGTTAACGATAGTTTTCTGATCAGCCATACGACCTGTAGTACGATTCGCGTGACGGATTTGGTCAATGCGAATTACTTTATCGTATGCCTTGATCTGCTCTTCGTTACCTTCAAGTGTATTATCACCTACAGTACCGTCGCCTTCAAGATCAGTTAAAAGTGTGATGACCGCTTGGTCTCCACGCTCAGTTTTAGTAAGCTCACTAATACGCTGAACCATAGCATTAGAGCCTGATCCTGCAAATTTATTAATGAAAGAGTTATTACGTGCATATTTCCATAAGTCACGTGACCATACTTTCTTCTGTTCAGAAGTTAGTGCGGCAAAGTTAGTAAAAGCCATTTTGCTTTCTCCTATAAAGTTAAAATAAAAAACTAAGGATGGCGGCTCCTATTAACTGTAAATTTTACGCCCAAAATATATTTTACTTGCCCAGTATAACAAGAACTACTTTGGTAGTTAATCTAAAGAGGCTCGACTCTCCGTGCTTGCGAGGTGTTTAATAACACTACTATTACATTAAAGAATAGTAGTGTCAAGTACTATTTCACTTACCCTGGTACAAAATCCCCTCTGAGGTCATGGTACGTATCGGGTTCTTTATCTACGAATGCCGAAAACTGCGCGTCGTCCATAGACATAACGTCCGGTATGTTACTCTTCCCCGCAGAAGCTCCATTCATACCGCCTGCAGTAGGTGGTTGCTTAGCCGATGCCGCTACTTTTTCCGCGACCCTACTTTGTACAGTCTTTGGAGTAGCCCCACCTAACGCTACGGGAGCCACAGTTTGAAGCATAGTCTCGGCTGCCATCTGGATAGCATCTGATCTTGTATACCCTTGGTTAACATATCCGGCAAACATCACATTTGTTCTATCAACCAAATCTCCGTTAAAACCTGGGCTAGCCTCATCAAAAACATTATTCGATGCTACTAAACGTGCAGTAGCTGCATCAAAATCACGCTGCTCTTTAGCTTGATTTAACGTACTGTTTGACTGATACGCAACATCTGCTTGATACTGCTGCTTTTCAGCGTGTCTAATCTCCGCCCTAAGCGTACGAGCTTGTTCCTTATCTCCATCAAGAATAGCATCTGCATATAGTTCTTCTTTAGTATCGAAATCAAATTCACTCTGTACTCCAGTAGGTTGTGACTGCTCATACTCAGCAAGTTTAGCTTCAACCGCACGCCGTTTTGCCAACTCTGCATCAAGTCGAGCTTTTGGTATCGTAGCTGGTTCTGGTTCTGGTTCTGGTTCTGGTTCTGGTTCTAGAGCTTCTTCAACAATCAGCTCTTCTTCTGATTTAGGTTCATCCACCGCTGGGATGTCTTCTACCTCTTCTACTACTATGTCGCCTCTATCATCTTCAACTGGGATAGCCGCAACGTCATTCTCCGCATCAAACGGACTTAATTCTTCATTACTCATTATAAACTCCTATAGGTGATGTAAATTTTAGCCGCTCTTACTGCTACCATTAACTGCGGCCAGGGTTAATCTCGTTCCAGCATCAGTAGATGCTTTCTGTATATTAGCGTCCGTATGAAGTTTAGCTAGTTTTAGTTTATTAGCTCTCTCCTCACGGGCGTTCATTAATGTCTGTTCAAGTTTATGAATTTCAAGCTCTAGGTCATCGCCATCGGTTTCGATATCGCGTACTTTAGCATTTGTTAGTGCTGCCTGTGCATTAATCTGAGCAATCTTACCTTCTGTCTCTGCCATCTCGAGCTCAAGCAATCTAGCTTCCATCGCCTCAGCCTGCTCCTGTACCGCACGCTCTTCTTCAGTAGGTGTACCCTGACCATTCATCTTACGTATACGTTCAGCCAGATTCGATTTCTGTGACAGATGTGAGTACTCAATAATAGCATCATCAGGGATCATAACACCTGCAGTACGGAGGTTCAACGCCTCTGCGAACTGTGACTCATCAAATGTATCGCGTGCAGGCTGATTACTAATAACCACATCGTACTCGCCTATAGTAAGATTATTAATAATCTCACCTGTAGCCGGATCTGGGGCATTAATACTAATCGCTTCCCCCTGTTGTTCAGGGTGTGCCATATTACCACGGGTAATCTGTATCACGCGGTGCTCATTATAGAACCGTTGTATAAGCTGTAACATATTCTCAGCAAGGAAGTGTCTAGTACGGGCCAAGTTATCAATCAGTGTTTGGATCTGAACCGATCCACGCTGAGTCTTCGCCTCAAGCGCTACACCTGAAACCTCTGCCGGACTTTGCCCCAACATAGCGTCAGATATACCGGAAATCTCTTTAATATTGTTTGCCGCTTTTGCTGATATGCGATCAAGCCCTGATGGGATTTGGTTAGCTTGTATCTTAGTAGGCTCTTGTGAACCCTTATTAACTTCGATTACAAGTCCAGTCTCAGCCCCACGGGTCTCTAACTCACCAACAGTCATATTAGCTAACGATCCGCGCTCAACAACCCAACCGGAGTTCGCAGCACTATTAACTACGTGTAACTCTTGGCTCGATACTTTATTTAACTGTTCTTGTGGCGATATAAGGTTACGAACCATACCAAATGGCTTACCACGTCTAAAGTACGGGAAGAACGGTATAACAGTAAAACTCTCATACGGTGACCAGTCATCGTGTAGTACTACGTTATCAGCACTTACTGTCCATCGTATCTGCCGAATAGGTTTTTTCTTCAGCATTAACCCGTTCACCTCGGCGAAGTACTTTATACGCTTCATATCCTTACCCTCTGGGACCTGGCGTGTATCACCGGTCTCAGGGTTAATGAAATGCCACGCCATATGGATCTTACGGTGCTGGCGCTCAATAATACGTACCATACGGATAGAACGATTAGCCTCTTCATCTACGTAGGTATCAAAATCATTTGGCTGCCCAAAGTTCCGGTCTTCAAATACAATAGTATCTTCCCCAAACTCCGAACGTGATGCTACAACGTTCCTAAGATCTTTAGCCGCTTTCTTACCATACGTCATCTCTACTTCATCGAGGCTAAGCCATCTAGTAGTAAACACTTCGTTCCAAGTAGCTGGATCGTATTCCTTAGCATCTGGATCAAGTACTACATCTAATGGATCAAGAGATTTAATCTTAATCTCTCCCTCAATATGATCGTCGAAGTCTATACGTATATCGTAGTACCCACGATCTTGGATAAGTCCATCAGCAAATATAGACGACTCAACCCAATCAAGTTTATTGTTATCTCCGATCTGCATCGCTAACTTAGTGAGGGTGTCAGCTGTTTCCTGCGTAGCACCTCTCCTAGGCTTAAAACTAATCTCACCTCTAGAACGTGCCTGTTCCCCTAATACCGTATTAACTGTGGTAAGGATAGTATTAATCGTTAACGCTGGTTTTCCCTGCGCGTTAAGTTTATCTATATCTTTCTTTTCCCATTGTTCACCCGTATAGAACGCGTCACACTTCCGTGCGATATCCACATAATCTAAGTGCCCAGCATCACGCGCTCGCGTATATCGCTGATAGTTATATTGTGCTATCTTACGTTCATCTTTCATACTTAGAATTCCCAAGCTTCCTTAACAGGGTTGTCATAATCTGTAGTCCTTAGGAACCCACCGCTACCTGTACGTATATACTGCCCGTAGCTATCACGGGCAATAGTCGGATCAGCTGGTTGCCCCATCTCTACTACAGGTGGGCGAGTATTCTGTGCTGGTGCTACTGGTAAAAGTTTTCCTAACTGTTGCTTCGGCTCCGGTATAACAATAGGTCCTTTAGTCTCATACTCTGAAGTAAGTCTTGGTGCTGGTGCGATATCTTGTATTGCTGGTGCGATATCTTGCGGTATCGTACCTAACCCCATTCCACGTATTTCTCGATCTATAATTTCCTGTTCTGCATCGGCTGATAACCGCTTCTGTGCTGGCGGTAGCTCCCTACGATCTACCCACGTACTTGGGTCGTTAGAATCAAATGGTATTAGTGCTGATGGTGCTGGCGGTAGCTCCCTACGATCTACCCACGTACTTGGGTCGTTAGAATCAAATGGTACTGATGCTGATGGCGCTGGTGGTGGCGCTAAACGCTTTGCCCGCTGCTCCTGCGCTGCCTGCTGACGGCTTAGTCTTTGTGACTCTATAGCTATCTCTGTAGCTATATCGCTATCTAGCTGAGCTAGATCAGACTGCTGCTGTAAGGCTAGATTATGCTTATATAAATCCTCGGCACTATCAAAATCCTTATAAAAGGGTACCCTCTCTGCATTAATATAATTTGTCTGTGGGAGTGATTCAGTTACTGGCTGCCGGAGTGGTTCAGTTACTGACTGCCGGAGTGATTCAGTTACTGGCTGCCGGAGTGATTCAGTTACTGGCTGCCGGAGTGGTTCAGTTACTGACTGCCGGAGTGGTTCAGTTACTGGCTGCCGGAGTGATTCAGTTACTGGCTGCCGGAGTGGTTCAGTTACTGGCTGCGGGATCGAGCCAAACCGAGCTTGTTGGTCTCCTTGTGATTGGTCTATAATTCGCTGCCACCGCATATCCATCGCCTCAGCTTCTGCACTAGGCTTTACATATGGTTCACCATCCTCCCACGATTTGACACGTGCTTCAGCTTCTGGGAGGCTAACTTCTTGAGCTAAACCGAGAACCTCGTTAACATCGAAACCTTCACGCATCGCGTACTGAACAAGTTCGGTACGATCATTAAATATAATTGGTTCCCCGGTTATATACACTAGAATTGTCATTCTATATCTCCTATGCAGTCATCGCTGATTTACGTCCACCAAATGAACTTGAATATCTATTAAGCTTATCTTTCCACGAAACTACTGGTTTGTCAATCCTTTTTTCTGGGGCACTGAGTTCTTCGAGTAAAAGACCCGCATATGCTAAACAGTCACATAGGTCATCGTGAGTACCAGCTGGGAACTGCAACATCTCAGTCGTGAGCGTATGTAGCCATGGCGCGTGTCTTGGGAAGAACACTTTCCCCTGCTGAATACGTCCCTGAATGGATCGCGCCCTTAACTCTTTATCCCGTCGTCCCGGTAACTGCTCGTGGATATATAACGAGTACGCTTTCCGTTCGCGGATACGTTTATTGAGAAACGGTCCTAGCGCCATCTGCATATGCGTGCGCTCTATACCCGTAGCTATCGGTTTCCACTGCTCGTACTGATCGATGATTTTCTCCACGATCTCCATAGCGTCCATACGCTCACGAACTATATCTAATACATAAATATTTTCATTCTGATCCAGCCCAAACACAACGCTCGCTGTATAATCGTTAGTCTCTTTCTGCCCCAACGCTAAATCCCAAGTTGCGTACACATTCAGATTATCCGGTTTAACTTTATCTGGAGACTCACTATCTGACGATGTCTGCCAGTACTTAAAGAACTCCTTTTTAAAATAGGCACCCTCATCTAACGTAGGGGTCTGCTGATACAACGAGGCCCAGTTCCGCTCATTACCCGGAGCATTCTTAATCATGTTCAACTGATCTAACGGGTACCTTTCTGGATGCAACGCTTCACCCGACTTACGGTACTTCTCGTCCTCCGTAGCGATAGCAGGATACATAACAACATCCCATTTCTGAGTAGGTATCCCTAACTTCTTAGCCTCTGCCTCCTGCTCTAACAGTCTCCCGAACAGATCATCGTGATGCCAGCGGGTCATAATAAGCAAACACCCTGCTCCCGGAGCTAAACGAGTATAAGCTGTAGTGTTCCACCAGTTCCACGCCATCTCACGGTTAGTTGTACTATTCGCATCCTCAAAGTTCTTAATCGGATCGTCCACGATCATAACGTGAGCACCACGACCAGTAAGCGGTCCACCAACACCCGCTGCGGTGAACGCTCCGCTCTCTGTTGTCTTCCACTTCGCTACCGACTGGGAATCTGGATCCAACTTACTCTCTTTGAATACGGTCTTATAACTCTGCTCCCTAAGGATAGTTCGTACATCTTTAGACATATCCATAGCTAAGTCAGCTGAGTACGAAGACATAATAATCTCCATCGCTGGATGGTTACCTAAGAACCAAGCAGGGAACATAACCGATGCTAGTCTGCTCTTTCCATGGCGCGGGGGAGCCATAATCATTAGTCGTGGTGATTTCTTGTCAATTACATCTTGTGCGAACTGTTCAAGCTTATGGCAGAGATCTTTGTGGAACCACCCTGCATCATAGTCGGTCTGCATCCGCTGTACAAACGGTAGCAACCTCCTACGTGCTAATGCTCTCCTCGCTAACTCCTGCTCTTGTATCGATTTGACCCGATCTTTACTGAGGCATCTATCGCATACTGCCGGGTCGTTGTCTGTCTGCTTACCGCAGTCTGTAGTTTGACACAGGGACATATTACTTCAAATCTGGCATAACATTGGCTCGCCTACGCTCCATTAATAATAGCTATTAACTCATCATCCGACAGTTCTTCCATCTGCTCTATTTTAGTATAGTTAGCTGATACTGTCACTGTCTTCTCGGGTTCGTACACACCGTGCATCTTACCTAGCTCACGGATAGCGGCTACCTCTTCAGTTGAAGTTGCCGACTTACGATGCGCCTCGAACAGCATCGCCGTTAACTTATCTCTCGACACCTTATGTTCTATTAACGCCTCGTTCTCATAGAAATCTAAGTTACCCGCTACAGCATCTGTCTTCATCCACCGTAACGCCGTTGCGCGTGTTATCCCCGCAGCGTTAGCCGCAGCGCCAACGTTATGTAAATTAGCGTAACTATGTACAAACGCTTGTTGCTGCCGGTCAAGTTTTGGTAAATTATGTAAATATTGATCTGCGTTCATGGATTCCATAGTGCTAATATACCATAAAAATTATTTTTTATTTTTTTATTTTTTTATTACTTGCCAAAAAATTTTTATTTTTTTATTTTTTTATTACTTGCCAAAAATTTAGATATTTTTTACTGATTATCAAAAATTTAGCTATTTTTTACGGTTTATAACCTCCTGTCTACCCTTCCCCCACCGCGATTATACGAGGGTGCCAATCCGGATTTCAAATCTTGACTCCCGATTCGGATTCCATCAGCCCAATAGGGGACCCA
>Ga0209559_1001356_pt1 | contig 11468 bp, 13 predicted proteins | sample SaaInlV_110m_DNA_FD_184677 | JGI IMG/M metagenome (GOLD analysis project Ga0209559, IMG submission 184677) | Marine microbial communities from expanding oxygen minimum zones in the Saanich Inlet - Saanich Inlet SI074_LV_165m_DNA (SPAdes) (version 2) | ecosystem: Environmental > Aquatic > Marine...
AAGGACGGGGCTATCGATGAGGAGGAATGCATCTATAATTGTCCCAATTACGACGCAGGGCTGACAGAAGTAATGTCACACTACGATTTAAATCTGGCTGATATTGTTAAGAGTATTGGCTACTGAATATCAAACAGATACAACATAACTATTACAAGCAGGCAGGGCTTAAAAACTCTGCCTGTTTTGTTTTATGAAAGGAGGTTGTTTGTGCAGTTGATATGCCATGACTGCTGGAATTATACATATTTCGAAGTGGATGTTGAGACTCTGAGAGAGTTAAAAGCCGATAGCGGACAACTTGTTGTCAAGGATACAAAGTTTGATGATTTTAATTATAGTCAGTCTATGCTCAGAGACAATCTGAATGATATTGTGCAGTATGTGATAAAACAAAATGGGGATGCGCTTATCTGGGATTCTGAGTCTAATAGTTATCTAAATAACTATATAAGCTGTGCTAGGTGTGGGTCGAAAAGAGTGACAAAACCATATAGCTCTTGGCATTCAAATAGACATCAAAATCTTGATAAAGAGTTATTAGCAAATCACAAAGAATTTACAGAACTTAGAAGGGAGAGAAAATATGCAAATAGAATGCCTGTCTTGTGGAAGGAGTAACGAATTCTTACTGCCTTTATGGGTAAGTACAACATTCAAGTTTAAAGAAGATGGTACACTGTCAATCCTGCACGTAAAACCACTGGAATCTTTGGAAGACAAACTTACTGATAACAAATCTCTCCGTGAGATCAGTTGTAAGGAATGTGGCTCCAATGAGGTTGACATTGTATTTAACGAATACGACAATCAGGACGATGAAGTATCCGCACTGGAGGGATTATGAGTTATAGAGATCAAGTTACAGCAAAGATTCGTGATGCAGTAAACCAATGGCTTGATAAGTTGAAAAAGGAAAAACCAGAGCTACAACTCACCCGTCTATGGAAGATACAGTTTGATAATGGGTTTATTCCTGGCCATGCCAGTTTACCGGTTATAACTGCCTCAAAGAAAGGCAAACATCTTATTGCTGAAGTTGGATTTATAGTCCCAGACAATCTTGAGATTGACCTTGATGATTTAGAATTATCTCTCATGGATGAACCATTCAAACAGAAGAGACAACAAGTTGTCCAACCATCTATTGATGAGCCACTTGGGGTTTTGAATGATATCATTGTTGGAGTGAATACGTTCTTGTCGGAACTCAGTTTTACTTCTATTCCAGGACAGGCGGTGAAGAAAGTAAATCTTGCACCCTCTCTCCCAATGATTAATAGCTTGAAGGTTAATGCTGGTTCATATAATCAACCGGATATTAGTGATGTAAGGAATCAGATCCGTGCAAGCAACATGTTGCCGGAATGGTTAAGGTCCATAAGTAATCTTGAAGTTTACAATACTTTGATCGACAAAATTGCTGAAGGATATATCCAGTATTCCAAAACATCCAATGTCACACTTCCTGAATTCTTCAAACTGTATGAAGATTATCTCAAGAAGGAAGGCAAACTATATGACTACTGTAAATACAAAGCTCAAGCAATAGATCTGGATGAAAACAATGGTCAATGTCTTGAGAGTTATTGTAGTAAAAAACCATTTAATAAACAATGCAACCAAGCTATTACAAAGTTTGGAAAGAAATAAAGGAAAGGAGATATGAAAAATAATTTAATAATTAATACGCCTGAAAAGATTGAGGGAGATGTGGAAGATTTCAAGATGGACTGCTTGGATGATGAAACGAATTATACCGTAGCAAAGATTAAACTCTGCAGAGATATCAAGAACGACAAACCATTGCTGTTTTATTCTCAAGACTTGACAAGAAACTTTCGTGGTGAGACAGATCCTTTTGGCAAGAAACAAATCTTGAAAGTCTTTACCCCTGCAAATCACGAAGCCATAGCTGACGTTACATTGACAAAGAAGTTTGAAGATACTGTTCTTGCGCATAGGACTAAGATCAGGGATTATAGCCCAATGACTGATATTTCTTCAAAGAATATGAAGCTCTTTATGGATGAAGGAACTGCCGAGTTTATTTCAGACATTGGGATTAATGTGGATGGTTTATCTGAGGATTTCTCAGAAATGGAATCAGTGGAGGCTACACCATTTCTTGATGATATTTCTGTGGATGCAACAAGGTTAAAGGAAGAAATGTATTTCCTTAAGAGTAGGATGGATGTGATCAAAGACCAGATGGCTGATACATTTGAGGAATATTCGGATCCGCGAAAGCTATCTGATGATGAATTTGCAACTCGTCTTACAAGGGAAAATATCCCAGATGGACTTGTGCAACAGTATCTGGAATTGAAAGAACAAATTGATGGTGTGAAAGGACAGCTTGGAGAAGTGAATACAGTTGTCTTTCGTGAGACGACTACAAAGATCAAATTACCAGAAAGGATTAAAGGATATGATTTATTCAAGTGAGTTTCTGTCTGCTGCCTGGTTCGATATCTATAAGCAGGTTCTTTTCCAAAATGCAAAGCTCGGCGATCAGCAAATGAAATCAGAACAGCTCACTGCTGTTGCAACAACGATCTTTATCCAAGCTGGGCAACGTGGTTTTCTTAAGCCGGCACCCTTTGATGCATTCACAAGGGAGTTACTAAAAATAACAGGAAAGGTGAAGGATAGACAGATACAGAAAACAATCTATGAATCTGTGAAAATGTTAGCAAGCAGTAATGGAGTAAAGGGGGTCGTATGAACCAGATATCGGATACAGATCTAGAACTTGAATACCGAAAAAGGTTCTCAGTTCCAGAAGGCGAGATTGTTTCTGATTCAGCAACTGCTGCTAAACATTTCACAGCGGTTATTGGTGGCAGAATTACAGAACGTGAATGCTTTGTTGTGATGCTACTCAATGGGAGAAATCAGCTTGTTCTTACAGAAATACTGTTTGAGGGTACATTGACCTCGTCGGTTGTTTATCCTCGTGAGATCATTCGGCTAGCAATTACGGAAAATGCTGCTGCAGTTCTTGTTGGACACAATCATCCAAGTGGGAATAAGATGGAATCATCGGATGACAGGGCAATCACGGAGAAAATTAAGAAGGCTCTTAAGACCGTGGATATCAATTTTCATGACCACATCATTGTTGTGCCTGGAGGTGGGTACACATCTTTTGCAGATAAAAGATTAAGCTAAATAATGAAAGGAAGGAGTTATGCCGGTTTATACTTTTGCTTGTCCGAAATGTGGACTGGCAGTAAATAAAGTTTCACAGGTTCGTGACACTTCACCGAAATGTCCGTACTGTCATCTTGAAATGGAAAGGCAAATAAAGCCATGTGGTTTTGTTCTGAAAGGAGCTGGATTTCATGGGACCGATTACACTTGTTACCACCCAAAAGAAAGGGGTCCATCATGAGAATTGGATTTGAGGTAAACCAGGAAGATGCCGTTGAACCTGAAGTTGGGGTTGCGATGCCTGATGAATCAGAGCCAGCTTGGCACGAAGGGCTGCCCGATTACTTTCTAGAATTGTGGTTGAAGTTCGCCATAGTCTATGGGACTTTTGCTGCCGTTCGGGATCTGATTCGAAGTATCTTCTGAGGTGAAGGGAAAGGATTGGCTTAGGCTCGGTTCTTTTCTTTAACTAATATTTTCTATCAATTTAAATTTGTTGCAATAAACCAATACAAAAAACATTTTTTTAGTCACCAATAACATCACTCAGAATAGTGTAATAATTTCAGTTTAATATAAACTGAAAAGCCCCAATCATTGATTCAATATCAACTCCACTAATATTACTAGATCAATCACATTTAAAACGAAATCACCATTCAAATCAGAAGCTATCAGCTCGATTTCGGTGGGTGCAATATTATTGAGAATATAGTCTACAATTAGGACGATATCGAGCACATTAACAATTTGATCCTGTGTAATGTCACCTGGGAGGATATTTACTGAACCAAAAACTGTACAGCTTTCATTACTAGTCATAATGACGTTATCTTCGCTATCTAACAGATCGATTATATAACAATAATTACTACCTGATATTACATCTTGGTCGATATAATAATCCAGACTGTAATCAGAGGTTAATGGATCACCGTTACGGAATAAATTATATGAAAATTCGGGTTCCGTTCGATCATATGTTGCAAAATATTCTATTGTTTCTGATGAAATTAATAGATTTTGATTAAAACTGCTTATCACAGTCACTGGTTCACCAAACACACCTTCACCCAATTCAAAAGATTCAGGGAAAATCTCGTAAACAGAATCCACGCTTGCCTCAAAAACAAAAAAGTGTATGAGATTACCGTTAACGTAACCCGGTAGTCTGGGTCCACCCAAAGCACATAAATCAACACTCCCCGTGCAGCTGAAAAGGTAAAGGCTGTCCACTTCAGATTGAAAACCTGCATTTGCTACTGAGACCGACCCAATGCCTTGTCCCGGTTCAGTAGGACATTCTTCTTCTATGATACCCTGCTCATCAACTATATGAATCTCATCACCCGGGTTAAGAAAATTCAGAGCCTCTGATCTTATAACAACCAAATGGGACAATCCCCAACCCCAATTGAGTACAATAAAATCAAAAACTTCGTCTGCATTAAAATCACCAAACGGATCACCTAAAATGAAATAATCATCTCCAAAATCACTGGAGCCATTGCCAAAATAATCTGTTGCAGTTAACTTTAACCGTACAAATGCCATATCCATCTCAGGGAGTTGAACATCGTACGAAGGTGCATTTGGGATATTATCTTCGATGGGAACAAACCAACCGCCTATTTCTGTAGCAACAGCAATATCAATATCCTCTCCTGTAAATGAATCATCATAAGCATACCATTCAACTGCAACCGAATCTCCAGAATTAAACTGTTCACCCCCATTGGGACTGATTAGATCTACAATAGGATCAATAGTATCGAAGACGATACTATCTGAATCAGTAAGTATTACCATAAGAGTATCATCAAACGAAAATCCTATCGGTTCGCCTACAGTAAAATAATCTTCACTCTCATCATGTGATGTGTTTCCAAAAATATCAACCGCTTCGATCTTTAACAATACAAACGCTGTGTTCATTTCTGGTACAGACTGATTGATAGTGCCGGAATTTGAGATACCTGTTATCAACGGTTCAAATAATGACCCGATTTCAGAAGATAAATATATTGAAATCGACGTATCAGTGAAACTGTCATCGACAGCATCCCACTGGATGTTCATATCTGAACCAATGTCAAAAGATTCTCCGCCATTTGGGGAAGATAGGAATACAGTCGGATTAACTGTATCGAATGTAATTGGAAGCGAATCATCCAAAATTGTCAGTAAGCTATCCTGCTCGTTGCCGGAACCTGGATTACCAATGGTAAAGTAATCCTGACTGGTATCACTACTGATATTACCGAAATGGTCCACAGCCTTTATTTGAAGGCGGGCAAAACCAGTATTCATTTCAGGTGGCGACACAATTGCATAACCTGTGTTTGGCAAAGAATCAGAAATGGCAACAAAGTACTGACCGATGTCTCCGGAAATGTATATGGTAACTGGGGTTTGGTCAAAATAATCATCTATTGCAGAAAAAGAACAGAAAATAGGATCACCAGAAGGATAATTTTCACCCCCATCCGGTGATACCAGATTAATGCCAGGGCTAGATGTATCTAATATTATCGATGCAGAATCCCCATATATCAGGAGTCTACCAGGCTCAAGGGACAACAGATAACCCGATAATAAAAAATACGACAATATTTTATTAAGGATAGACAATATTTAATGTCAGTTTATAATTGTTTTTGCTAGACGAAAACCTTTATCGTCTTGTATATCAGTTGGATAATAGTAGCTGTTCCGAAATATATATAAATTGAATGGATTTTCGCCATTAGAAGAGTAATTACCTAAACTATGATAACACTTATTTATACTATCACTATTATCTGCACATGTTGAATTCCACTCCCCCACATTACCAGTCATATCGCGTACCCCAAATGGACCCTCACCGTTAACTCCAAAATAATTGACTGGAGTTGTTCCATTATCCCATGGATCACCACTGTCTCTATAATTTGCATTTTCACCACTAATATTATATCCCCATGGGAAATAAAAACCCGTATTACCTATTGCTGCCCATTGCCACTCATATTTATTTGGTAATCTTAAACCATAATAATCTCCCATTGCCCAGGCACCAAACCAACTTACATATGTTACAGGATGGTCACCATATCCAGGTGTAACTATAAATGTTGTTCCATTCCAAGAAATTCGACCTAAGTTATATGCATCATTCGGTTCTCCAAGTGCATAATAAGTGTAGTCACCTTCAGCAATATATTCGTCACCTGGATAGTGTCCAGTAACAGAATTTCCTGCTATCTGAACCAACCCATCGTCATATGCAGCAATTAAGTATTCCGTATACTCTGCATTTGTCACCTCATATTTCATTATTTTAAACGTATAATTAATAAATATTACACCATTATCATCTCCGTTTCCATTCAAATAAGTAAATTCACCCTCTGGTAAAGTGACAAAATCAAATGTAACTGCACAAAATATTTGACCTTCTGCTATAATTCGTATTACGGCGTCGTTGAAAAAAATATTTGGAAATTCTTCACCTAAATTCCAAAGAATATATTTGTCATTTCCCCATTCAATTCCTAATCCAACATCACCACTTAATTGACTAATAGGAGTAAAATTTTCACTATTATCAAGGCTCATCTGAACTTCAATACTATAAAAACAAAATACCGCATCCTCAGTGATATCATATGTAATATCCACCAGTTTACTACCGTCAGTACGTTGAGCTACCACAACATTGGTGACTTGGGCTTCCTGGGATAATAGGGATGAAAACAATACTAATACTGATAGAATAAATAAAGTGAAGCGATTCATGGGTTACTCCCTTATTGATAATTACATTGTTCAATATCAGAAGTATTTTATCTCGTGCGGGAAATAAAGAGTAGCAACTTTGTGTGCGGCACCAGAGCGATCAAAAGATAAAATCATCCTGAAATACTTTCAAATAAATTAGATTGTAACTATAATAACCTAAAAGAGAATAATAAAATAGTAAAAATCACAGAGCACTTTTCAGAATTTTTCAAAACTATATTTTTAATCCGTTTTCTAATTTGGAAAGTAGGTTAATCTCTGGTCGCAGAACCAGGGTAGGAGATAGGGGGAAAGCAACCAGATACCCAATTCCCGCAAGATCGAGTTTAAAACTCCCCATAGAATTACCCATGGGGAGCCCTGGTTTACTTCTTGATCTGTTCCAGTTTTTTCTTCTTCCTTAGCTTTTTTAAAAAATCATCTACCGGTGAGTATGGAATGCTAAATATGTCAAATATTGTTCGTCGAGTGGTCGTAAAAGGGATGTCTTTTGCCCTTTCATTTAAATTTTTAGTCACGATTTTCTTATATTGGTCTTCTGTTACCATTGGATGATACCTCCTGTATTGAGTCCCTTATAGGGATTGTTGTTAAGTGGGTCCATGTGTTTTATCATTAGTGTGTTTTTGCTTTTGTTAATTTGGTAAGTTTGCGTTTAGCCACGTAAGACTTGACCATTTCCATAGCTGCCTGAATTGTTTTTGGTGATGATAGTTGAAAATAATTTCGTATCCAGCCCTCAAAAAGATTCTCCTTTCCAATTATTCGTAAAGGAATATTCCACCATATAAACATGGTTTCTTTTCTTGTAGTTTTTTCCTTTATGGGGAATGAGCGTTTTATGAGCAATACAAGCTGTTTCTTGTTATCAGGATCAAGATACACTGCTCCAATATGTGGACCAATATTTGAGCAATATGCATTGTCAATATTCAGTCATTGCATATCTTCAGTAGGATTGATCCTAGAATAATCTTTTATTGAACCGTCCGATCGTATCACATGTGTATGTGTAATAAATGGTAGATCTTCTTTTTTGAAATGGTACCACAAACATGTCGGTGCCATCCTATAATGTGATTTAGGTGGTGGGTACTCGAATGATGATACTGGGTACTGCACCAAAATATCGTTTGGATAATCAGGCATGAATTCAGCCTGATTCTTTAATTCTAAAAATGTGATCATTTTAATTTGTTTGGTTTTTATTTAAATCACTTTTCGTGAAAGTTTTGTTTTTCTTCATTAATTCAAATTTGAATTATTTTTTAGTCTTTTTTCAGAACAAGGCGCGGATTTCGCAATCCAGGCGCATTAAAGGCACTGATTTTATGCACGCGCCTGGATCTTAGTACTTAATATACAATGACATATGCAAAATCAAGGCGTGGAAGGCGCCAATATCAACCATATATACACCTTATATATAAGAAATAAATTACTCTCATACTTTAAGTATTGTTGGTTTTTAGCGCCTTTGGCGCCTTATTTGCTCTAACATGTTGTTATTACTCATTTCTCCGCGCCTTTTTTGGCGCCTTGTTGCCGCCTTGTTTGGCAATTCAGCGCCTTGTTTTTGGTCTATGTGAAGTTAATATTTTTTTCATTCATTAATTTTAAGTTCAATCTCACAGATCTAAACCCACCAACTTCCATATCTTTCCCATCCATTTGAGCATAATCAAGCACGCACCATCGATGTTGAGTGCCGTTATAACATACTTTTTCAAATCCAATGTAGTAGGGCGCTCTTTTGATTTGGGATCTAAATGAAAACTCATCCATTACATTAATGTCGTCACCCGTTAGCTGTTTATATTTTCTCAATGCGCTCACAGTTGGTTTCACTCTGATAAGCACTACTTCTTTATGAGTATCCTCACTAATGGTGATTTCATCTCTAAATCCATACTCAATTCCGTCCATCACATCCCCTCGTTCGGCAAGTACAGCAACAGTTTCAAGCAATATATCCACATCTCTTTTGTGTCTACCAGCGTCTGATAAGTTCAATTCTTCTTTCTGAAAATTAAATACTTTTTGGTAAGGGATATCTTGTGGAGTAATCGCGTTCTGCTTCCCATATTCATTCCATAGTTCTAATCCGCAATACACGCATGATAAATTAAACTTAGTACGCGACGGTGCTTTTTTATAAAATTCCAATGTGTTTAAATATTTTTCTGCCTTATCAAAATATTTATCAATATCCTGACCCAGGCTCCACTGAATATATCTTGGCAGAAATCCCTGTAAATGAAAACTTTTCAGTAAATTAAAATGTTCTGTATAAGACGCACTCCCCTCACTCTTTAAATCCTGATCAAAAGCACCGCAAATAACTCTTTCCATTATTGCTGGTTCTGATATTTTATGCTCACCAGATAGAACTAACGGTGCTCTCATCTTATAATTTCTCACAGTCAGATCAGCTTTACCACGACTGTCGAGTGATTCCTTGTAGGCCAATCTTATTCTATCCTTTATAAAATCTACTTGATGACTGCGCATATCAGAAGCCCTGAACTCATCGAGAACCACAGGTATACAATTTGTAGATGACAATAAACTCAGCATTGCAAATTGAGTTATTCGACATGAAGTAACAGAGTGATCCTGAAATCCATATAATTCTAACATCAATTCTTCTGTTGATGTCTTGCCACTTCCCTGTTCGCCGAAAATTAGTAAAATAGGGAAAGCATCTTTTAATTCCATAATTCTACTTTTAAATGGTAATAAAAACATCCAGCTAATGATCGGATAGATAATCCCGGGTTTATTGATATTGGGTAGATGTCTATATAATCCTTCCATCAACTCTCCATAATCACTCTCACTCACATCAATATCAGGCTTTACTCTTTTCTGCAATGAGTCTTCCCCGGGAGCGTAGACCAATATATCAGGATCTGTACTAATTCCTTTTTTAGTGATGTTTAACCCATCAGCTACAAAAGTGTCTTCATACATACCAATAAAATCAATCCCTTTTCGTCTTTTAGGGACCTGCTTTGCGACATAATGTGCCAGATTTTGTACATCAAGATCGGATCCGTGGAATGTAAGTTCGCTGTGGCCCAGGGCTCTAAGTAATTTCTGCTTACTATGCCAGGCACTATTCTCAAGATATAATTCTGGATAATTGGTACCAATTTGTGAAGTGATGCTGCATTTCAGAACATCCCGATCGTTAAGATCGACAACTTCAATCGGAGAAATCAGCCAATCAGTTAATATTCTATCTCCTCGGCCATTGTCCCTATCTCTAATATTTGGTGATACACAATATCTTCCCTGTTTTGGATAGAGCTGGCTGGGATCTGGTTGATAGCCAAACCCAATTGGTGACTTCCAGCTTGTATTCTTGATTGCAGTACACGGGTTATTTCCACATACTCGTGAACACAAGGATGGAATGCCTCGTAGTTTTGATAGATGTTTTTCAGTCTCACCTGCTTTATAATCTGATAGATTTTCAAACAACTCATGTAATTTCTGTTTACCTACAGGACCATAGGCTAAAAACAAATTAGCAAGCCAAATTCTTTCATCATGGTCCAGATGGTGTTTATCTTTTGCCTTCTGAATTTTGTCCTTTAACTTCTCACATGAGCTCTCCATTCTCTCAAGATTAAATGGTGGGAATTTGGGTGCCTTGTTATCACTAGTATTTTCTACCCGGGTAGAATTTGGGGAAGTTTTGACAGGTACTTCTTGTGGAATATGGATATCAAGAAAGCTACCAGAATCAATAGTAGGTAAGATTTCTGGTGTGTATTGGTTATAATCTTCATCAACCAGATAACTGTAGTTTCCTGATTTTTGGTGCAGGGTAAGTGGCATTTTGATGAGGTTACCAAGTCCACCATTCTCTAAAAAATCCTGTTTAGGAAAAATCTCCCAATGCAGTTTCTCTTTATCAATTTCTGGAAATTGTCTCTCAAGTTCAAGAAGAACAGATCTGATGCCAACCGATGGTGCTGGATGAGAAAGGAATCCCCAAATATGATAACCACGATTACCACTGAATTCGAGTAAAGTCTTGCATCCATGTTTAATGAAAACATCGTTTATTACTTTAGTTTGTTTCTGGATTAATGGCAGATATTCTGAAATGTCACCACGTGCTTCATCAACATATTTCTTATTTAGATCTATATCAATGACAAAACATTTTACTTTATTGTTTTTATCTAAAAGATATGAGCCAGTGGTCTGTTTTCCGTCAATATATATATTCGGGTCAAACTGTTTCTTTACCGGATAATACGCTCCATTTGGTTCCTGGGTTGCATATACATCTTTACGGATTACTATTTTATTGTATAAATCCTTTCTCAGTTGTTCTTGTGTTTGCATCTGTATTTGTGTGGTTTGAATAAATTAATGATTTAAGGCTGCGTAAACTTTGTCCATAAATAACGGGATTTACAATTGCTGACATATTGTAATATTTATTTACAGCGTCTTGCAGTTCATCATTATCTTGAAATATAAAAGTGGTGATTCGGTTATCCCTGGTATGG
>Ga0209559_1001385_pt1 | contig 11288 bp, 7 predicted proteins | sample SaaInlV_110m_DNA_FD_184677 | JGI IMG/M metagenome (GOLD analysis project Ga0209559, IMG submission 184677) | Marine microbial communities from expanding oxygen minimum zones in the Saanich Inlet - Saanich Inlet SI074_LV_165m_DNA (SPAdes) (version 2) | ecosystem: Environmental > Aquatic > Marine >...
AAAACTAGAACTTGATGTAGTAATTACATTGAGCCAATTAAAGTTTGATATTGAAGTTAAATGATCCATAATTCTCAATAATTATAATTCGACCTATAGGCAAAATATAGAGCTTAATAAACCTAACGCCCCAATAAGGGGCTAAAAATGGTTTGCTAAAATGTTGAGGGACGAAACAGCAAACTTTTTTTAGTCCCGCTTGATTGGCTTGTTAGGTAATTAGTCTAATGTAGAGTCACACTTACCGCCGATAGCCATACCTAGCTTCTTAACCTCGGATTTACCTGTTTCAGCATCAGCCACTTTAAGCATTGCACCACCTACAAATGCTCCCATCTTTATATACTGCTCGATAAAATATAACTCTCCGTTTTTAGCATCTATTGTTACCTTATTTGCTGAAAACTCTGATTCTGTTGATATTTCTAGCTTCTCATTTTCTGGCACTTCTTTATAAAAGAAAACACCACTCGCAGTTTCACCTACACAATCAGTACCAATCCACACGTCCTTTTTCAAAGCCTGCCCAACGAAAGCATCTTTACGGTATACGTAAACCCCTGCAGTGTCTTGAGTAGGAGCGTTAAATTCTTGAGCTGATTTTGTTTTTTCTTTAGATTCCATTGGAACAGAAGAACAACCTGCTAGAGCTGCTGTCGCTATTATTATTGTTGTTGCGATTAATACATTTTTCATTAAATATCCTTTGAATATTTGGGTTTGGTTAAGAGCAAAAGCTCCGAGATTAATTTAATTACCTAACGCCCTGTTAAGGGGCAAATTGTAGTTGGCTATAATGTGAGCGGAGCGAAACAGCCAACTGTTATTTGTCCCGCTTGAACAGCTTGTTAAGTGGCTGATACTCTTGACTTTACAGAGTCAAAACTTTCAACGCTAGTGTTAATTTTACTACCTAAATATATTATAACTTCTCTTGCTCCTGAACCCGCAGCAAGCTCCCGAAGTACACGGTCTTCTATAGAAGTTAAACCACCCTCAACTTTTTCAAGTTGGTGCATAATGATTCTTGGTGCAGGTCGAATTCTCGATTTATGGATTTGATATATTCCATGTTGAAGAATTTTCTCTGCAAGCATAAAGTCTGCAATAAATGATCTAGGGTGCTTAAATGGGTTACTTACTGTGATATTGCTTGCATTTTCTCGTTTTGCTTCTGTTCCGATAGCCTTTACAACTTCACCTTTTTTGGTGTTTTCTACAGCAATATATGGCTCTTCTTCAAACTTTATATCTGACGAAAAAACCTTAATTGAAATTTTATTTTCACTTAACTCAACAAGTAAATCATTCGAGAAAAGACTTCTAAGATATGTGAACAATACTCTCGGCCTCCGAGCCACTTAACGTTTAAGCTCAGGGGCCAGCGGGATTTGCACCACTGAATTTTGGCTAACCTGTGTATTTGGCAGCAAGACTGAACTTCGAAAAACTGCGCTGCCCGCTGGTCCCTTGCAGCGCCTTGTTATGCATCATATTAAATTAATTGATGGAATTCATGAGTATTCACTTCGTAAAAGTATATTTCGAAAAACCGTTTTTCTTTTGTTTTTATTGAATCGAGTATTCTTTGTCTCTCTGTTTTCACCAGTTCTTCAGAATACGAAAATGGATTAATTATGCCGACCAACAAAATGCCACTACCAAATTTTTTGTAAATCTTCCCTATAGATTTTTTGTCATATTTTTTCTTAATAACATTTACTAATACGTTGCTAAATTGAGTATCAGGTGTCATGACAAAACGATTTGCTTTTGGCACAGGTTTATGGGTTTTATCTTCTGCAGCATATGTGGTTATACTTTCTGCAAGTTCAGGACTAAAAAAAGCATCCGTGATTTCAATCCATGTCTTACTCCCATTGATTATTGCAATTGCATCTGGTGGCTCTGGTTTTTCTATAATTTCTATAGTATTACCAATATCCAGATAGAATTTTTTGAAGCTTTCTAAGACTGAATTTTCATGGGCATCTTTTATTTCACTTCTTTTCATCTTTTATTTTGGTTAAAATGGCACTTCATCATTGTCATCTTCATCAGTGGAAAAGCTTACTTCCATAAGATCGTTAGGGCTTTTGCGTAATATATCGAAATACAAATCTAATTTCGTTTTACATCTCTTTGCTTTTTCATTATATTCCTCATCTGACGAGTGACCTCTTGCGCCTGAATCTATTAAGCACATAGAATAACTTCCATCATCTTTAATATACATTTTAACTGAGAAATTAGGTGTGTATGTAAAATTTACACTCCGCTTATTTTTTCGATATTGAGAGTATGTTTGCAGGTCTTCGTCGCTAATATAATCCTTAATTTCCTTTGCTAATTTTTCTGTTATTTTCATGGTATAAATATGAAAATTATTGGCTTCAGCTTTTTCTCTGGTTAAATAGTTTTTTATCTCTTTATAGACCCAAGGACGAATATTGTTGTACTGCTTATCGCTTTTGTTCTTAGTATTATACCCGGTTGCGCCATACTGAGAGTCCTTTATAATGTAACCATTTCCATCAGGAGATTTTGTTATAGCTCTACCTGGATTTTCTTTTGCCCATTTTTTTGCCTCCTGAAAATTATGGAATTTAGTGGGGGGCTGCTCTTTAATATTTGTTTTTCTTTCGATATTACTTTCTCTATATATTGGATTTAATCCCCCCTCCCATTCAACAAGTTGCCCAGTACTCCTATCCTTACGATATAAAGGGTCAAGATCGTGTTCATACATATATTCAGCATCACTACCCATAATTGTTTACCTCATTGTAAAAAAATGTGGATGCTTCAAAAGCATAACGCTTAACATCACCGGCAAAATAAAGCGTAGTGAGGAACGAACGCAGCTTTATTTTGTCCGAGTGCATGTTTTTGTTAGTGGCTTTTAACGTTTTATTAACTCGAACACAGACCATTTTTCACCATTAAAAAGAACCTTAACTGTCACCTCACAATCGCTAGATATATGGTGTTTTCTTAAAATATATTTTGCCACATAATAATCATCTATAAATGCAAAGTCTGGTTTTTCCGTATCAATATCCAGTTCATTAGAAATAATATCCTGATAATCAATTGTTCTTCCATTATCTTTATATTTCAGACTCAACTGCCCACTTACTTCCTTTATTAATGAATTATTTTCTTCGTTAGTTGCACTAATATCCAATATATGCAGAGTTTTCTTGTGATGTTTTTCGTTATATGTAATAAAGTATTTGATTTCTAAAAAATCACCAATATTTGGTCTTAAATTAGTTTGTGAAAAACCAACAATACCATCTAAGCTAGAATCTATGACGTAATGGAATAATTTTTTATTGTCATTGACATGATCAACAATAGCTAATGCAGGCGAAGCCTTATCTTTAATATCAGTATAAGTAGTAGTTGACCTTTGTGCTTGTAATGCAATGTGCTTATTGTTAGCTTTGTCAAAATGAGTTTTAAATTGGATAACAGTATTGATATCAGAGGCTGACAGTATCTCAAACTTATCTACTTTTACGATGAATTCCAGATCATTTAGATCAGTAAATGCAGATATTTTATTTTTTTTCTTATTTTCCCACTTATCATAAATCAAGAAATCTTTCCAAGGAATATCGCTATAAATATATTCTTCCGCCAATGAGCAGTGATTTTCATAAAAAATCAAGTTATTGCCTATTACATCTATGTCTTTAAGAGTATCTTCAAGAGATTCATATTTCTCAGAAATCTTCCAACCTTTTTTTATTCTGTGATCTTTATAGATATTGACCTCGTTCTTAGCTTCACTTAACTTACCTTCTTCAACTAACAATTTAGCAAGTTGAAGGTGAATATCACCTAAAAAGTCTTCATTCTTTTGTATGTCTATTGCTTTACATAGCATGGATATTGCTACTTCAGTGTTCGAATCTGCTATCAATGTAGCAAACTCATGCCAGACATAAGCCTGGTCACTTAGGTCAAGCAATATATTTTTGTATATTTTTATTGCCTCTTGTGTGTTATCGCAAACATTCAATATAGTTGCGTATTCTCTTAGTATCCAAATGTCATCATCAAAGACCTCTAATGCTTCTTTGTATAAAGGTAATATCCAAGTAAAATCCTTTTTCTCGCTCCCAGGAAGTTTTGCGAGTTTAAAAACTTTTTTTAAGGCCTTTATAACTAACGGCTTGTTTTTAAAGTCTCCATTTATTTCTTCATGCCAGTCGTTATATTGAAAATTGCCTGTGCCCCACTTTTGAAAAAAGTCATAAAATCTCCAAGTGTTGTCTTCCTCCATAAATCTGTCAGCAATTTTCAATATTTCAGAATGCCAATGGGATTCACCATAAATAGAAAAATTTGATACATAATGGTCAAATAACACCCATAGTTCTTTAGTGCTATTTTCTTTATGTAAGTTGAAAATTTTCCAAAAGTATGATTCTCTAATTGAATCAGTTACCAACTCCTTATCACCGATAACATTTTGCAAGTAATTGACATCTACTTTATCATTATTATCTGAAACTTGATGTAATAATCTTTCAACTAAGGCTGGATATGTCTTGCCATTATCTGATTCTTTTTCTTTATCTTCAGCTCTTAAATGTTTAGGGTTCCAAAGCTGGAAAAATTTTAATAGATTAAACTGATTATGTTGTCGTGCGTAATTTACAGAAAATCGCAAAACAACTGAATGAAGAAGGCTTGGTCTATTGTTATTTAATTTTAAATAATCAAACAATAATTTTTTTACATCGACTATTGGTAGATTATCTTTACAGGCATTTATATATCTATAAATTGCCCAACCAAATGACTCGTGATGCGGTGATGCTAGTTTCCCTTGATTTTGGAGTTGTCTATAAAGATCTATTGCTTGAGCGTGGATACCATTCTTGCTTAGGTTTTCAGCTTGTTGTACTTCTTGATAATTAGGATTTAGCTTTGGTCTTAGAAAATTTATTTGTTTTAAAATGATTTCATCATTGCTGATATCCATTGATAGCAGCTGGTCGAAGATACTGTTTGCTTTACCAGAATTATTCTTAATTTCAATTTTTATAATATCGATTAACACCCAAGCATAAGATTTTTTAATCCATTCATCTTCGGGGTCTTGATTGTAAAGTTTTACAGCGAGACTATAGGCTTCCTGTAATTGTCCAGATTTTCTTAACGCAAAAACCTGTTGGCTACTATTTTCATCAATATCATGGTATCTATGTCTAATTGCCATAACGCATCTATCCTTATTGCAGGTCTATTAAGATAGATTGAAAGCAATCCCAAATTTGTTTGTCATCGTAATGAGTTGCGATGATGCTAGTGAAAAAGCCATCACCGTCATAGTACATATCTACAGTCAATGAAAAATTATTTTTGATGATTTTGATTGTATCTTTATAAGGTGTTTGTATTATATGAGATACTTGATACTCATCACCTTTTAACGATGAATAAATATCTTCATAAACCCACTTTCTCCAGTCGTCGATTATGAAACTAAAATCAATAACTCCAGTATCCCTAATAAGCATCTCAATAACCTCAACTCCAAATTGCTTTGGTTCTGCCTTCATTAAGGTTGGTATTTTCACATGACCTTTTTTATTATAGTAAATTGACACTTTAGCAATTTGTTTATTGCTATCTTCTAATTCATATATTTCTTGATAGTTAGGATGGGATATTGATTTTATGCTTATATCTTTATGTTCAAGTTTATTACTTAAATATTGATATAGCTGAAGCAATATTGACTTTGGTTTTTCATCTGGAATGTTTAATTTATTTGTTTGCGAAGCGTTGAATGAATCTATTTTTGCATCCTTATCGGCGATGAAATATATTTTTTTATCTGTCGAACTGCCTCTATTACTGTCTTTAAATTCAATTTTTAGTAGTGGCGTTATTTTTTTGTAATTAATCAGTTCAATTTTTTCTTTTGCCCTTGTTAACCCTGTATAAATCCATTTAAAATATTCTTCGTTCGTTTTACCTCTATTCTCACCCTGATCCACATTGAATATTATTTCATCCCATTTATAGGACATGGATTTATGAACAGTTAAAGCCCATCCAAATCTTAGATGTGCTGAGTTTTTATATTTATAGTATCTGGAAGAGGTATCTTTAAATAATTCTTTTTCAATATCTTTCCTATGTTTCTTTTTGGCGGAATTAGTAAGCTTCCTTAATTGTCGTTCTTTCTCTTCTAACTCAGTCTTTACTCTGTCACCATTCTTCAGCCTATCACTTAACGTGTCTATTTTCGATGATAAATCCTTATATTCTTTTGAATGAACAAGTCGCACTTGACTTTCTGACTGCTCGAAAGGTTTCTTTTTTAGTTGCTCATTAATTTCTATATTCAATATAATTTTTAGAGCAATAATTTCATCTTCTGACAGTTCTCCTTTATCACTTAACCTGTAATTCTCAAGACTTAGAACGGTTGCGTTATGTCCAGTATCGCTTAAAACTATATTGACTTCCCTGAAATTAATAGTAACTGGTTGCTTACCTTTTGGGGTAACAATTTCTGGTGTAATGGTATTACTAACATTGATTACTGTTCCAAACTGTCCATTAAAAATTTTCTTTGGTTCAGAAAAAGGATTATTTTCATCTTCTATTTTAAAATTATTATTGACGATGACCAAATCTTGCGCTGCTAGATTTTCGCCATTTTTAAGGATAGATGTTTTTATCCATAAATTTATTTTTTGTGCATCATAATTTGTGTAGCTTAATAGATGAAAATTAGTATTGTTTTTAATCTTTTGATTAATAATAGATAAAACATCATCTCTTGTTATATTTTTAAAATTATCAAATATTTCGAAAGACAGTTGGTTGTAGGTATTGTTTCTAATTCCATTTACTGGAATTAATGCTTGCTTGACAATTGATGAAACATCATCCTTATCAACCAATTGGAAAGCTGTTGTAGTTAATTTATATTTCTCATCAAAATAGGTAGGGTTAAGAGCACTTTCTTCCTTTTTCCCTATTGATAGCTGAAAGCTATCACCTATGAATATAATTTTTCTATCAGAGTTTATTAAATCAGAAAACTTGATGAAGTCTTTCAGTAATTTTCCTGAGCCAAACCTTAAATCAATTGATTGATGGTAGTTGTCAGAAACCAATTGTGCTTCATCAATAATGAAAAGAGCTTTATCTTCATTCTCGCTTTTTTTCAAAGGAACGACTTCAAGTTTTATCTTGTCAAGATCTTCATCAATCTGCTCTTCTTGTTTTTTATCTTGATCCTCCTGAGAATCTTGTAAACCACCTCCATAGATATATGAATAAATACTATTAAATTTTATATCACTGTCTGATAATAAATTTGAAGCAACCCTGCTTGATGATGCAAAAAACTCTACTTGTGTAATTTTGTTATTAAACCCAACATCTTCTATAAAAGGCAATAGATAAGACTTGCCGCTCAGTGAAGTACCTTGAAGAATAAATATTTTGTCTGAATCTGACTTAATAAAGCCTGCTATTTCTTCAAGAGCAGATTTTTGATCTGGATACAATCCATCATAATTTAAATCAGTTTTAGTGCTTTCTACAATTATTGGTTTAGTATATTGCTCGGTTAGATAAAATACTTCTGCCTTAAAAATGTTCTTAAATGCATCAAAGGATTTTTTAGATATTTCAACTTCTTCATCTGCCACATCAAGAATATCTTTTATTGTTTCAAGATATCTCTCTGAGTCAGTAATAAAGAAATCTATTTCATCTCTTCCAGGAATCCTACCTTTTAAATTTATCGGTTTTTGGAAGCAAACAATTTTTTTGACATGAGACGGATTTAATTTTTCATTTTTTGAAATAATCGATGTTTTTAGTTCTGAATTATGAAAAACCCATGTAAACGCTTTCTTTTGTTGAAATAGTTGTTTGTAAGGGTTTATATGGCTACCACCCTTAATTCTTTCTCCTTCTTGAGTTACCCATTGTCCATCTGGGAAGTTTTGGTCAGGTTGAGGTATTATTACATCCCCACCAAAATTTTTTAAATCAATCAAGAGTATTGCATTTTCAGTAATAAGTAGAGAATCAATCTGCAAGTTTGGTGATACTTCGCACATTGAGTTAGCAATCAATAAACCATCAATTGAGTATTTCTCAAATAGTATTTCTATATTTTTGGCAAACTCTCTGAAAAAAGTATTTTCGTAGCTTCTTGTCGCAGTACCTCTTCTTATTTCAAGCATCTTTTTCCTTTGTATATCTCGTAAACTGAAGACTGCTGATGATTCTATTTGCCACTAACGCCTAGCATCAGCGGCAGTTAAAAGCAGAGTGTAGCGTAGCGAAACGCCGCTTTTAACTGTCCGCTGGATGCTTTTGTTAGCAGTTTTATCAATATGCACTGGTTTTAATTGCTCCACTTATCTATGAATAACTTCCGCGTGTGTTCTATTTTGTTTGGTAAGCCATTTTCGCACGTAATGCCAAGATATGTGGCTGCCCTTGTTATACCCACATACAGATATTTATCAAATAATGTAGGTAGTTGGTTCGCTAATATATCCACACCAATGAAAAATACCGCTTCAAATTCTAAGCCCTTAATGTGCTGAACATCAAAAACCCGAATATCACCATCCTGCCCCATCACTCTCCCTTCTGGACAGCTAACAACACGAATATTATTATCAATAAGTTTTTCATTTAGCATTTCTGCCATTGGTTGAACATCTTGTTCTTTGTTGACAAAGATAGCGATAGAGGGAAGTGATTGCACTAGATATTCTATCTCATCGATTCTTTCTTTAAGCCAATCAGTCAAAGAGACTAAGTTTCCCATGTTTTCAACGAGAACAGGAGAAACCGAATTATTATCTGTGTAATCTGGCAATTCCGTCTTCATTCCTTCCACATTATCAGTAATCATTCCCGCTAATTCATTTAGCTGCTGACTTTGTCGATAGGAAATATTTATTGACTTAATATCAAATGCTGTGGATACCCACCGCATTTGTTCCGTTGTTTGTGTTCCCCATAAGGTTATTCTTTGATTAAAGTCACCGCAGGCAAAAAATGAGCGTAATTTGGGATTTGTCAATTCCATCATACAGGCAAGTTGAATTGGAGAAAAATCAGTTGCTTCGTCAATTAGCACCTGATTTCTATACTCTCCGATAATCGACTGAATAAATGATAAATGTGAATTGCTTTCGATTTCACCAACAGGATACGCACTAAAAACTGAATTAATATTTTTAAGCGATAGTAGTAAAATGACATCAACTTCCAGTGAACTTACATGATTTGTAATGATTTTTTCTTTACTGTACCAATGGCTTCCATTTTTTATCTGCTCTCTTCTAAATATTCTATATTGAGATGGCACCCTACTGATATACAATCTTATTGGATTTGACAACCGTCTAATATTAGCTTGTATTTCAAGATTTTTACCAAGCTCCATAAGTTTGTCATCTGAAATAACCCTATCTCCTAGCCAAGTGATAATTTTTGAGTTTTTAGTATTAGGATTTAGTTTTTTCCCTCTTACTTTCGCTCTTGCAATGGCTCTGATTGCTGCATTATAGTCTTTTGTTAAAGTACTTTTGGATAATGAATCTGATTCTACATCATCTTCATCATTTTCATCCATTTCACTCGAATCAATGGAATCAATCTTTAACTCATTAATAAACGAGGATAAATTAGTCAGAAACTCTTTATCTGTATTAAGAAGGTAATTTAGACTTTTCTTAATAGTTGAAGTTGCATCTTCTTGGTGAGCATTTATTATATTTAAAGCAGTATCCTTTAGCCGATCTAATGATCTTAATATAGATACACTTATTTCTTTGCGGTTGTCGCCAAGAATATTATCTATTTTTTCAGCTAAATACAGAATCTCAGAGTTACTTACATTTTCAATCAACCAGTTATTTGAATTTTTGAGTTGTGATAATATTTGTACTCGAAAATATGAAGAGAACTCTTCATACCATGATATTGAATCTTCAACTGGCGAATTTGTTAATATAGATTTCGAATTATTAAGTATTAATGTTCCACCGCCAGTCGTTGATTTTAGAATACCTAATATATTACGAGCCAGATAACGCCTGTAATCATCCCAAGTTTTTATTCTTTCTTCAGAAGCTGGCACACCCTCTCTATTAAATGCTTCCTTGACATATTGCTTTAAAAGCTCAGTTGGGGTAAACATAATCCAGCTATGTTTATGTGGTAACTTGGTTTGATACCTCTCTAATAGTTCTTTTTCTTCTTCAGGTAGAAAATCACTATCGAGTTTTTGTCCTAATCGCCTAATTAAGGTGGTAGTTTTTCCCGTACCAGGTGGACCAACAATCAGAAGCACTTTTTGTAGAGGAAGGCGAAATATCTCATCTTGATATTTGTCTAAAATTGGCTGGTCACGGAGACTCATACGGTCAATTACATTGCGCCGAACACCTTCAAATATTATTTCTGAACTTTCTTCATCTCGTAGTAGGATGCTTAATATATCTTCTGTTTCTCTTGGTGTTTTTATTTCACCAAGAAATTCTCTGAAAGATTCTACAGTAATAAAACCACTTTCATGGTTTTCTACTAAATTATTTACTGAATCCCATTCTTCCTTAAATTTCGGGTGATATTGGGTTCGTTCGATAACTTCAAAATATGTTTGTTTTCCCGCTATAGTTAGGCTTACATCGTCACCAGGTGGAATAGATGCTAAACGCCCTACTGGTGATCTGTAACTGGCAAAAATGGCTTTTACAGTATCTACTGGAGCTGGACTAGTCCGACTAATATAATATATCTTTTCCTCGTCATTTTCAGTTAATACAATAATTCGTGCAATAACTGGCTCACGTTCTAAAGTTCGAAAATCTTCAATATTTTTCTTCTTGATGGTATCTAGGTTTTTAATGGGGGAGCTATCAGTCCATGTATTTGTATTTCCTGCTAGGGAACTAGCTGATGACTGATTGGCTGTATTCTTGATCTTTAATTTTGCAGCAGAAGAAACCGCATCCATTACATCGAGTGATTCAAGTGCCAGACTTTCAATTGCTTTTTTTCTTTCTTCAGGTATTGGCATTAATCACTCCATTAAATATGATTATTGGTACAGGACTCATGTTTTTTTACTGCTAACAGTTAGTATAAGGCATTAACGCCTTAAAGTTAGTTATTCTAGCACATAATCATTCTTTGTTAGGATTTTATTTATGGTTATTTCTATTTAACAGAGTATTCTGTATAATCAACATTTTTTGGCAAATCATCTCTTGAAT
>Ga0209559_1001413_pt1 | contig 11113 bp, 12 predicted proteins | sample SaaInlV_110m_DNA_FD_184677 | JGI IMG/M metagenome (GOLD analysis project Ga0209559, IMG submission 184677) | Marine microbial communities from expanding oxygen minimum zones in the Saanich Inlet - Saanich Inlet SI074_LV_165m_DNA (SPAdes) (version 2) | ecosystem: Environmental > Aquatic > Marine...
AACTGCATAATATAAGCATTAAGTATCTTCATGAAGATACACCATTAGGGACAGCTGGTTCCTTAGGATTGTTGCCTAACAATCTTCCAGATTTGCCAATGATAGTGATGAATGGAGATCTTTTAACCAAGGTTGATTTTCGGCATTTGTTAGATTTTCATGGTAATCATAATTGCGAAGCAACAATGTGTGTACGAGAATATGATTTTCAGGTGCCTTATGGTGTAGTAGAAATTGATAATTATAAAATTAAGAAGATAAAAGAAAAGCCAGTGCATAAATTTTTTGTCAATGCAGGCATTTATGTTTTAAGTAGAAATTTGATTAATAAAGTAGATGGAAAATCCTATCTAGATATGACAGATTTTTTAGAGAAAGAATTAAGTAGTGACGGGGTTTGTCCTTTCCTAATTCATGAGTATTGGTTAGATATTGGTCGAATAGATGAATATGAAAAAGCAAACCGAGAAGTTACTACTGTATTTACTTAGTAGAATAAAAAGTGGATTGCCTTATTAAAACAGTTTTGATTGTTGGCCTTGGTAGTATTGGTAGGAGGCACGCGGGAATTATTCGATCACTTTTTCCAAATATCAATATAATTGTGTTACGACATAAGCAATGTAATGATGGCGATATTAAAGCACTAGGTTTGTATAAATGTGTTACATCAGTAAATGAGGCAATTGAGTTAAATCCACAAGCTGCAATAATTTCTAATCCAGCCACAAAACATATTGAAGTTGCCAAAAAATTAGCTAGCAAGAGTATTAATTTGCTAATTGAAAAGCCAATTTCAGACTCATCCAAAGGCGTTCAAGAGTTGATAGATATTTGCTATCAAAATAAAGTAATACTTATGACTGGGTATAACCTAAGATTTTTACCATCATTAATAGAATTTAAACAACAAATACATTCTAGAAAAATTGGAAAAATATATTCTGTTAGGTCGGAAATTGGACAATATCTACCTAGCTGGAGGCCAGAAGTAGATTATAGAAAAGGTGTGTCAGCACAAAAAAGTTTGGGTGGCGGGGCGCTGTTAGAATTGAGTCATGAAATTGATTATCTATCATGGATTTTTGGTAGAGTTGACTGGGTAAAATCACATGTTTCAAAACAAAGTGATTTGGAGATTGATGTTGAAGATAGTGCTTATGTGGTTTTAGGATTTGAAGAGATTAACGGAAACGCATTAACAGCATCATTGAATATTGATTTTATACGCCATGATACAACACGAAAATGCTTTGCAATTGGAGAAAAGGGTACACTATTATGGGACGGAATAAAGGGGCAGGTGAAGTTCTTTGAAAAATCTAGCAAACGCTGGGAAATATTGTTTTTATCTAGTCCTGATAGAAGCTTTACATACATTGAAGAAATCAAATCATTCTTCTTGTCGGTAGAGGCTAATATAAGGCCAAGTATCACAGGAGAAGATGGCTTACAAGCGGTTAATATTGTTGAAAGCATCAAGAAGTCTAGCGGTGACAATTCAATTATTTTTTGTCAAAAATGAAATATATAATACTTATTTGCGCAAGAGGCGGATCCAAAGGTCTTCCAGGCAAGAACATCAAGCAATTAAATGGAATACCATTGATTGGATGGTCAATCAAGATTGCAAAACAAATAGATAGGGTTTCCCGTGTTATTGTGTCCACTGATTCAGAGGAAATTGCAAAGATAGCATTAGAGTATGGTGCCGAGGTTCCTTTTATTCGACCAGAAAATCTGGCGCTAGATAATAGCCCTGAGTGGTCAGTATGGAGGCACTCTATTAATTATTTGGAAAATCAACAGAGTGAAAAAATAGATGCTCTTGTGGTGCTTCCAGTAACTGCTCCACTCAGAACTATAAGGGATGTCAATAAATGTATTGATTTGTTCGAAAAAGGTGGGACTGATTCTGTAATTACAGTGAGTGAATCAAACAGAAATCCTTACTTTAATATGACATCGAATGATAGTAAAGGCTACTCATCTCTTGTAATTCAGTCAGATAAAGGAATTACAAGACGACAAGACGCTCCTGAAGTTTTTGACATGGCAACAGTTGCTTATGTAGTAGACACTAATTTTATTAAAGATTTTAATGGAATTTTTGAGGGTAGAGTAAAAAATGTTGTAATCCCCAGAGAAAGGGCGGTTGATATTGATAATATGATAGATTTTAAAATTGCAGAATGTCTAAGTTAAATAAAAATAATTTCCAATGAAAAAAATTGCAGATTTAATGAGCTTGCATGGAAGGCGTGCATTAATAACAGGTGCTACAGGTGGTATTGGTCAAGAAATGGCAGTAACAATCGCTGAACTAGGAGGGAGTTTGTTATTAGTTGACCGACCTGGATCTGATTATGAGTCTATAAAACAAAAGATATTAGATAATTGGAATGTTGAAATTGAATGTATAGATTGTGATTTAGAAAATGAAGATGCAAGAATAGCTTTAATAAATATGATTAATAAAGATGAGCAAGGTTTAGATATTTTAATTAATAATGCAGCTTTTGTTGGTACCTCTGGCCTGGAAGGGTGGGTTACTGATTTTGATAATCAGAGTGTAGATACCTGGCGTCGTGCCATGGAAGTTAATCTCACAGCTGCATTTCATCTAACTCAAGGTTGTACTCCCTTATTAAAAAAAAGCGATGGCGGTTCAATTATTAATGTTGCGTCTATATATGCAATTAATGGCCCAGATTATTCATTATATGAGGGAACAGAAATGGGTAATCCAGCAGCCTATGCAGCATCTAAAGGTGGATTAGTGCAATTAACACGTTGGCTGTCAACAACATTAGCACCACATATTAGAGTTAATACGATTTCACCCGGTGGTGTTTTCAGAGGTCAATCAGAAATTTTTGTTGAGCGTTATGTCGCGCGAACTCCCTTAGGTAAAATGGCAGACAATGAAGATTTCAAAGGCACAATTGCCTATCTTGCAAGTGACCTTTCAGCATATGTAACAGGTCAAAATCTACTCGTTGATGGTGGATGGACTGCATGGTAAGAATTAGAGGAGATATATAGAATGAGTGAAGTTACCTGGTGTAAAAACTGTCTGAATATGTCAACAAGACCGCGCATCAAATTTGATGAACGTGGTTGGTGTAATGCATGCCAGTGGATGGTTTAGAGAAAGCAAGAAAGAATTTGCTTGAAGAAGGGCTTGATCTGGCAACATGGGATATTAGTGCGGCTACTAGTTTGAAAGGCATGTTTTCCGTATAGAATTTAAATAGATTAATATTAATATATAAATGAAGAGTAATTAAATGAATCAAATTGAAAGCGTTATCACAGATAGTTTCTTTAAAGAGCTAAATTTTCTCGATCAAAGAGAAAGGAATGTATTTTTAGAATATATTCAAGCTTTTTCCTTTCTTTTTTATAACGATGATATTAAGCAAATTATTGAAATTGGTGCAGGTCACTCTACTCTAATATTTTCACTTCTTGCAAAAAGAACAGGATGTAAAGTAAAAACAATTGATATGAATCCTGAAGCCATTATTGGAAAACTTCGAGATCAGTCATTGACAGATAGTGTTGTTAATAATATTGAGTTTATTCGTGGTGCATCAGTTTCTTGTGATGATTTAATATCATATTATGAAAATTCCATTACATCAATAAATGGTGTTGATGTAAGCGAAATAGTTAAATATGTTGATCAATTTATTGATTTAGAAATGGATAATAGAAGAGAGTTAAAGGTTACAAAAGCATTAGGTATAGATGGCCTCAGCTCTCAGAGGCTAACAAAAGGCTTTGATGTTAAGAAGTTATTTACGAAAGAATTCTTAGGTATATACAGAACAGAATTTGATGAGTTCGCCTATTGTAGTAAAAATAGTGGCAGCGAAGGTGTGTTGGCTGGTTTGTTAGAAGATGAACAGGTTGATATGGTCTTTTTAGATAGTGGAGAATTTGTTTCTTTAGTTGAATGGGAAGTTGTATCTAAACGGTTGCGTAAAGGTGGCTATGTTTACCTTCATGATATTTATTTTCCAAAGTCATATAAGAACTGGCTAGTCTGTGCCTCTATCGAGGCAAGTGAGGATTGGGAGGTTTTATATATTGATAGAACTATACCACAAGGTATGTTGCTTGCGAGGAAAATTGCATGACCAAAAAAACAAATAAAGAGGTGCACCAACTATTGTGCAAACAACTGAATAATGTGTCATTATCTGAGCGTATTAATATTGTATCTTGTATTTGATAAGCGAACAAGTTTAGATTATGACAGTGAAGAAATATGAATTCTAGCTTAGCAAAAAATAACACATTCAAAAACGATGTAATTTTTATCGATGGATTCTGGGGGACTGGAAAATCAATAATCGCCCCAATTGTTGGTGCTATGGAAGGAGTAGAAAAACAAAAAATAGAACATATCTATGAATATTTATGCGTTCTTATTTACTTAAACAAAATTGAAGCTGACGCGGCTGATTCACTCTTAAAAATTTACGCAGATTTGTCTCAATATAATAATCTTATAGGGCGCGAAGTGAATCTTCGCTGGCATGATGATTCTGGGCCACGCAATAATCCTAACTCATTAAGATATGTTCAAAGAATATTTGGTAAAGAGGGCGATAAAATTATTGAAGATATTAATGAACAGAATCTTGCGTTAAATGTAATGTCACACATGATCACGCAAATATCTGAGCCATTAGTTAATGCTTATGGTAATAGGCTGAAAATTATAGAAATGGTAAGACATCCCGTTTATATGGTTCAACATTGGTACAGTTATTTATCAAAATTTGATAGTGAAAGAGAATTCACAATTTCTTTTGATCATAATAACCAAAAAGTACCTTGGTTTGCTTCGAGCTGGAAGGATAAGTATGTTGAAATGACAGTAATGGATCGAGCATTAAACTCAATTATTTTTCTGTATGATTTGTTATTTAAGTCATTAGATAATTTAAATATTCAGAGTTCGAATATCTTAGTAATATCTTTTGAGTCTTTTGTTATGAATACGGAAGATGAGCTTCAAAAATTACAAGATTTTTTAGGGCGTTCGCATAGCTATAAAATTAAAAAAATACTAAAGCAGCAAAAAGTTCCAAGGAAGAAATTGTCACAGGGTAAAGGACATTCTAGCTATGGATGGATCAAGAGTGAAGCTAGTTCTGAGAAAGTAGAATATAATAATCAACTAGAATTCATTCATAAAAAAGCATCAGAAGATGCCCTGCAAGAATTCGATATTTTGATTAAAAAGTATAATAAGAAATGGCCAAGCATTCTAAATCAGTACCACTAATTATCGTTGCCGTTGATTTTAAGTTTAAAGCTTTCGATTTAATGAAATTGCAAAATAGTAAGAAAATCGAATAATTTAAATAAGAAGGCACAAGTCAAATTTTATAAATATGAAGAACAAAAACACATTGATTGTTTTCTATCCTTATCGTTTTACATTAAATCACTTTACAAGATATGAGATAGAATTTTTGAGGAAATATTGTGATGTATTAATATTTGAATTTGGGGAGCTTTTAAATAAAGATTTTTATAAATCGCAAATGAAACACGAGGAAATACCGTGCTCGATTGTAAAGGTTAATGGATTACCCCATTTGTATCAGTTATTAAATAAAATTGAAGGCAATATAGTAATTCTTGACGATATACCTAGAGACTCATTTAAGAGTCTTTTAATAAATTTTCTTATAAAAATAAAAAAGATACAGACATTTATAGGCATAGATAATACTAATACCTTATATAACTCTGTGAATAGTAAATATAGTTTTTCATCATTTAAAAATCTTAGAAAATCTATTATGTATCGTATTTATACCCTATTTTTTAAAGTTGATGATTATCGCATGGTTAGAGGGGAGGGTCTCTTAGAAAAAAAACTAAAAACAAAAGATTTCTATACCCATTCTTGGGAGTATAGTAACGGCCTGAGTTATGAGGGAAAAATTCAGATAGACTTTAAGTACGCAGTATTACTTGATGGTGCTGGGCCGAAATTTAATAGTGACAATGCCCTACTTAATGATAAATATTTCCTTACATCTGATAAGTGGTATCCTTCATTAGTTCGATTTATGGAAGACTTAGAATCTGAGCATGGGGTTAAATTTTTAATTGCAGCCCATCCATCGAGTAATTTTGGCAAGAGGGATAAGGTTTTTGGGGGTAGAGAAATATATCATGGTATGAGTCAGCAACTGGTTAAAGGTTGTGAATTCATTGTGACTAGAGCCTCAACGTCCACCCGTTTTGCAGTTATTTATAATAAACCAGCTATATTTATATATAGCAATCAAATACCCAAAACAATCAATTCATATAATGACTCTTTAAACTGGAAAGAGTCTATCGGGGGTTCGTTGATTAATATTGACCAATATCCCCATAAAGAGATTAAAATTTTGAATGTTGATAGTGTTAAATATGAGAATTACATGAAGGAAATATCTTCATCTCAAAATTTAAATCGGCCAAATTATCAAATCATATTACATAATATATTTGAATATGATTTTAGTTTATTTGTAAATAAAGATTAAAATTGTAGTTAGTTATACTCTATATTATATAGATTTTAATCTCCTGCCAAATATTAAGAAATGAAATTTAACATAGTATTAGCCAACAATTGCCCCCATAGTCACACTCGTATTTCCTTGGAATATGCTCGTGAGATGATAAGTAGAGGGCATAGTGTAATAATTTCTTATCCCGTAGTAAGTTTCTTTGATTTTCTAAAATTTGAACTTAATAGAGACCTAGAACAACAAAAAAGTAAATTTCAGATTATGATGACATTAATGAAATTTAGCCTTAGAGTTTTTTATTTAGTATTTAATCCATATAATCACTCCTTCCGTGGTCGTTCAATGACCCAAGTAGATAAAAATATTGTGTTTAATAAATATGTCTTTTCCCCTACAGTTTTTAATATGCCTGATGCTGACATAGTTTTTGTATATCAAGACTATATCCTTCCTAAATTGGTTGGAATGCCAAAAGAGAAAGGTATAGTGGTGGGCTCTATTCATATAGATTATTTGATTATTGATCAAGGACGCTCAGCGATTGAGTCGTTTTTGAATCAAATGGTCTTGATAGATAAACAAATAAATGTACCAAGGTATGCAGTTAGTAAGACGGCGGAATCAGCAGCAGTGAAGTCGGGGGTTCGTGTTGACAAGACTATACAGAATGGTATTGAACTATCCTTATGTGACAAGGTGAAGAATATTACCAATAATTCTAAAATTATTATCACATTATTTTGCTCTTTAAGAAAAGAAAAAAGGTTTAAAGGACGGAGTTTCTGTTATTAATGAGCTGAGAAATAAGAATTTGAAGAATGTTGAATTTCATTCAATCGGCGATGTAGACCAAGAAAGTGCTTTGTCTTTTGATGTAAATCATGGCTATTTATCTGGAGATTCATATTTTGAAGCGCTTTGTAAAACAGATATTTTCGTATATTCTAGTTTGCAAGATGGTTTTCCGGCTCCTCCACTTGAAGCGGCGGCATGTGGATGTTCGCTTGTAACGACATTGGTCCCAGGGGTTGATGAATGGGCAATTGATGGTGTTAATAGCTTGACAGTTAGCCCCGGTGATGTAAGCGGGATGGTTAAAGGCGTTGAAAGGTTACTAAATGACAAAAATTTAATGAATGGCCTGTCAAATGCTGGTGTAAAGGTTGCGGATAGATATTCATGGTCAAAACAAACTGATAAATTGTTAGATTACGTAGAAGAACTAGTGAAGGATAAAGTCTAATTTTAATAAGGATAAATTATATGCCCAAAGTATTAATTACTACAGTGCCTTTTGGAGAGAGAAACAGTCTTCCAATAGAGATGCTTGAAAAAAACAATATTGATTATCTTATAAATCCACTTAAAAAGAAGTTAACAGAGGATGAGTTGACTGAAATGGTTTCCGACTTTGATGTGATAATTGCAGGAACAGAAGAAATCACAAAAAAAGTGATGGATAATGCCAGCAATTTAAAAATGATTTCAAGAGTTGGAATAGGTTTGGATAGTGTTGACTTACTAGAAGCGAAAAAGCGCAATATCGTGGTTTCTTACACTCCAGATGCACCAGCACCAGCAGTTGCTGAATTAACTATGGGCCTAATGATGACATTACTTCGTTCAGTACATGTTTCAAATATAGAGATGCACAATGGAAGGTGGCATCGATTCTTTGGCAAGAGGTTGTCCGAAGTTACTATTGGTATTATTGGTTTAGGACGCATAGGATCTAAAGTTTTAGAGTATTTACAATGTTTTGGCTCGCCAAGGATATTAGTTAACGATATTAATCCAAACCATCATCTTAGTCAAAAATTCAATATTGAGTGGACAACCAAAGATTTGATCTACCAGCAGTCAGATATTGTAACTATTCACGTCCCGCTAACATCTCAAACCAAGAATATGGTTAAGAAAGAGAGCTTACTTAGCATGAAGAGTGATGCTTGTATTATTAATACTGCACGGGGTGGGATTATTAATGAAAATGACCTTTATGACATTATGCGGGATGGGCATTTAAGTGGTGCTGCAATTGATGTATTTGACTTCGAGCCATATGAAGGGAAGCTTAGAGAGATTGAACGTTGTATATTAACTGCACACATGGGCTCAATGTCAATTGATTGCCGAACAAAGATGGAGATTAAGGCAACAGAAGAGGCGGTCCGTTTTTTGACTAATAGGCAGCTAGAAGGGGTTGTGCCAGATGAAGAATATGCAGTCCAAAGAGAGGGGTTATAATGAAGAAAGCAGTAGTAGTTGGAGGAAGTGGATTTATTGGCTCCCATGTTGCTGATCGTCTCAGCGATGTAGGCTATGAGGTTGTAATTTTTGATAAGTTCAAATCAAAATGGTTACGAAAGGATCAAAAGATGGTGATCGGAGACATACAAAATCAACCAGATCTTGATAGAATTATGCACGATGTAAGCGTAGTATATAATTTTGCTGCTCTAGCTGACTTGAATCAAGCTTTAGAATCTCCAGAAAAGACGATTAATATAAATATTCTTGGAAATCTTAATGTAATGAAATCTTGCCATAGTCATGGTGTAAAGCGATTTTTTTATGCAAGCACTGTTTATGTTCATAGTCGGGAAGGGGGGTTTTATCGCTGCAGTAAACAAGCTTCAGAAGCTTACGTTGAAGAGTTTCAAAAAATATATGGGCTAGACTATACGATATTGCGATATGGTTCACTCTATGGACCAAGGTCTGATGAGACCAATGGAATCTACCGCATAATCAAAACGGCAATGGAGAAAGGAATTGTCAGCTATTCTGGAGATATGGATGCTATGCGTGAATATATCCATGTGGACGATGCGGCAAGAGCCAGTATCGAAATGATAAATGAACAATTTAAAAATATGAGTGTAGTCTTAACTGGCCAAGAACCAATGAAGGTGGTCGACATGATGCAAATGTTGGCTGAAATACTAGGCTTTTCCAGTAATTCAATTGAATTTGTTGAGAGTAGGTACGCGGGTCATTACGTTAGGACTCCTTATTCTTACCAACCGAAACTTGGTAAGAAATACATTCCACCTCTACATGTTGATTTAGGGCAGGGGTTTTTAGAAGTAATTGATGAACTGGATACAATTAAAAGAAATGAAAGAAATTCTTAAAAAGATAGTTTATAAAATACTAGAGATTTCTCTTACTTTAGCTACTAGGGAGCAGGGCTTATCAAGTTTAAAAAGAAAATTATCTTATGTTATACCCGATCTTAGTGATCAATATACTTCCTTTAAGATCGATAGTAATTATCTCGTTAATAAAGTACGCTCTTTACATTCTTTCCAAATTTCATTAGCTCAAAATGCAATTGATATGTTGAAATATAGTGCCCCAACAAATTAAGACAACAAATTAAGATTTCTTATTTCGAACGAGTTAAACTTAACCCAACAATTCGGAGTAAAAAATTATGAGTAAAAAACGAACCAATTACACTTCAGCATTTAAAACAAAACTAGTGCTTGAGTTATTACAAAATGAAAGCACTCTGGCAGAGATTGCTAGCAAGCATAACATTCTTCCACAAAACCTAGTGAACTGGAAGAAGACCTTTCTTGCTAACGCAGAGATAGCCATGGAGCCCTCTAAAGCTGTCAAGGAGTACAAGGAAGAGCTTATTAAATCACAAGAGCAGAATGAGCGCTTAACAGCGCTGGTAGGCAAAGTAACGGTAGAGAAGGAATGGTTAGCAAAAAAGCTCGTCAGCTTGGGCTTATCTAATCGCAAACAGTTAGTTAACCTCAAGCCATCAACAGCTTCTTTATCGATCAACCACCAGTGTCAATTGCTAGGCATTAACCGAAGTGGCCTATACTACAAGCCACGAGTTAACCGCGCCAAACAAGCAATCAAGAATCACATTACCAAAGTATTTGAACAAATCCCAATCTACGGTGAGAAGAAGGTACACGAGCAACTGCTTGAGGATGGTATCAAGGTAAGCTTAAATACGGTAGCTCGCTACCGTCAAGAACTTGGATTAAAGGCAGTATTAGCCGTTAAGCAAGTCAATACCACCATACCAATTAAAGAGCACAAGAAGTATAGCTATAAGCTACGAGGGCTTGATATTAGCCATGCTAATCATGTCTGGAGTACCGACATCACCTACATCAAGATTGCCGGTGGCATGGTCTATATGGCAGCCATCATTGATTGGCACAGCAAAGCTGTGCTATCACACAGAATATCTAACACCATGGATGTTCAGTTAGTGATGAGTGTGCTTAATGATGCTTTAGAAAAATACCCGCATCCAGAGATCTTTAACACCGATCAAGGTAGTCAGTACACCAGTGAGGTGCATACTCAAAGACTTAAAAATCTAGGTATTACTATATCAATGGATGGCAAAGGTAGAGCCACAGATAACATCTGCATTGAGCGCTTCTGGCGAAGCGCCAAAGTTGAGAGAATCTATTTAAACGAATACCAAACAATCAATGACCTAACCACTGATGTAGATGACTATATTGAGTTTTATAACCATCGAAGATTCCATCAAACACTAGATTATAAAAAACCAATGGATG
>Ga0209559_1001419_pt1 | contig 11056 bp, 9 predicted proteins | sample SaaInlV_110m_DNA_FD_184677 | JGI IMG/M metagenome (GOLD analysis project Ga0209559, IMG submission 184677) | Marine microbial communities from expanding oxygen minimum zones in the Saanich Inlet - Saanich Inlet SI074_LV_165m_DNA (SPAdes) (version 2) | ecosystem: Environmental > Aquatic > Marine >...
TGGCATACGATAATTGTAACCAATCATATCGTGTGTGTAATCCCATTTATGTGGAACTTTTGCAGTTGTGGTTAAATGCTTGGCTTTTTTTGCCAACTCTTCATCATCTGTAATAATGCAACCACCGCCGCCAGCGGTAATAATTTTATTGCCGTTAAAGCTCATTATGCCCATTTGACCATATGTGCCAGTGTGTTTATTTTTATACATACTACCTAGGCTCTCGGCTGCATCTTCTATTAAAACAATATGATATTTATCACAAATATCTTTAATTTCATCTATTCTGCAAGGATGCCCAAATGTGTGCATAGGAATACACGCCTTAATAACCTTACCAGTTTTACTGTTAATGCATTGCTGATTTTTGATCAATGTAAAATTCTCAAGGAATTCTTTTAACGCTGACGGAGATAAACCCATCGTATCCTTATCAACATCAATAAATATTGGTAGTGCGCCACAATAATTAATTGCATTACAAGTGGCAATAAATGTAAGCGGTTGGGTAATTACTTCATCATTTTTCCTAACATTAGCAATCAGTAAAGCGACGTGCAGAGCAGATGTGCCATTGCTAGTTGCTATAGCATATTTAGCCCCAGTATATTTAGCAATCTCTTCTTCAAACCTATCTACAAATCTACCTACAGATGATACAAATGTTGAGTCTATGCATTCACTTAAATACCTTTTCTCATTACCGATAAATTTTGGCTCATGTAAAGGTATAGGGCTGTTTGTTTGGTAGAGATTCTGAATAAAATCAATTACACTATCAAACATTGTATATTTCTGATTTATATTTCTTGAGATTATCTGATTTTAAAATCCAATCGATGGTCCTTTGTAAACCTTCCCTAATGCCAACTTGTGACTTAAACCCAGTTAATTTTTTTATTTTAGAGTTGTCACACAAAAGTCGGAAAACTTCTGATTTTTCTGGTCTAATGCGCTGACTATCTACAATAAATTTAACATCACTATCCATTAACTCTTTAATCATATTCAGTGTATCGCCAATACTAATTTCAAAATTAGAACCTATGTTAACTACTTGACCGATAGACTCATCACACTCTGCAAGGGCTATAAATCCACGACAAGTATCATCTACATAATTAAAATCTCTTGTTGGTGTTATATCGCCCAACTTAATTTTTGTTGCACCATTTGCAATCTGTGTAATTATTGTAGGAATAACTGCCCTAGCAGACTGCCTAGGACCATAAGTATTAAATGGCCTTGCAATAGTAACGGGTAGATTGAATGCATTATAAAAACTCATTGCCATTGCATCAGCTGCAATTTTTGTTGCACTGTATGGAGACTGGGGCTGCATTGGATGTTCTTCATCAATTGGTGTATATTGTGCTGTGCCATATACTTCGCTAGTTGAGGTGTGTATCACTCGTATATTACCTTGTTCTTTTGCTGCTTGGCAGATATTTAATGTCCCCTTGATGTTTGTATCTACATAGCTATCTGGAGCAACATAAGAGTAAGGAATAGCTATCAAAGCCGCGAGATGAAAAATAATATCTACATTTTTGGTAATAAATTTACAATAATGAGGATCTCTTATGTCACCAGTTAGTACTTCAACTTTATCCTTGCATTCAATATCCTCAATCCAGCCCCAATTATTAAAAGAATTATATTGAGAAAGTGCTTTGATTTTATAGCCTTTTTTTACAAGCAGCTCAACAAGTCGTGAGCCTATAAAGCCATCTGCCCCAGTAACAAGCGCTATTGACATAACATTACTCCAATAAATAAATAAATTTTACATAGTTAAACTTTATTTACTAAATAATTTTAATAAATAAAGTTTATAAATTCCTAAATGCCTTATCACCAATTAGCTGCGCTATCACACGATTAGCATCAGGGGAGAAATGTCCGCCACCACTGGCTACATAAGCATCATCTATATCAATTTTCTTGTATAAATCCAATGTAAGGTCAATGAAAGATATATCAGAGAACTTTAATGATGCCTTTTCGATAACATTTTGATATTGGAGTACTTGGCCGCTAATACGCTTTTTTGCAACACCTTTATCAGCAAGCAATACAAACATAGGGCTAAAATTATATTTACCGCTAAGATTGTTAAACCTATTCATTAAAGCATAAAACAATTCACTTTCATCAGCCCAAATTTGAAGGCTATAGTTTTGAGCTTTATTCCCAAATATGTTAAAACGGTTATTTTTAAAGTACTGATAATTACCATCCCACTTAGTCAGTATTTTTTTCTGCCTGTACAAATATTTTATCTCACCCTTGTTTTTAACAGGGTTGGGTAAAAAAGATAGCTTGCCATTATCGTCAATATATGCTCGCGGCTTTACCCCAAAAATATTTCCTTTTTCCAGCCAGTGTTTATAAATACTAACAGTTCTGGCCATTGTTGCAACGCAAACAATAATACATACAAAACTAGTTCTATCATTTTCTATACATCTTTCCAAACGCAATAAAGACTGATCTAAGCCATAATTTCCAACACCATAATTAGCACAATAGGTGTCATAAGTGTCGCCGAGTTGCCATGCAATGGTTTCATTATCACAAACCTCTCTACTCATTGCAAAAGAGTCACCATAAATTGAAAAGGTATTATTTTTTGTATTTTTAGATCGCGACGTAATGCGTGATCCAATTTTATCAATTGTCCAGAAAGGGGGGTCGCCTTTCAACACCCCCTTAGACACAGAGTCTTTTTTTTGCATTCCTGGTTTTGGACACCAGCCCAACTCAGCATCCCAAGTAGAAAACCTAGTAAGTTTATTGGAAGATACCTTGGGAAAATATCTAATATACCTAATGCCTTTCATGATCTTTTTAAATTTAAAGATAATGCTATCTATTAATTTAGTCATTTAATCTGAATTTATATTGTCACAATATATATAGAATGTATTTCTTCCTACTGGTACACAAGTTACGTTTCTTTTTAATATGCCATTTTCATGCATGCATGAAAAATAATTAGTCAGCTCCAAGGTGTTATCAATAATAAATTTTTTCCTTAAAGAGTGTCTCTCGTGTTTTTTTACTTTATTAAAAATAAAGTAGTCTTTTAATTTCCTAGTACTTGTGTAAAAGAATTTATTGAATTGATACCTATTATTAGAAATCTCCACACTATTCAAGTCAAAAAAAGATTTTGTTTGTACAGCTTCTAGAGAGCTCACTATGTCATTTAATGGTATTTTATCAGCAAGATAACCATCAAGATTCATCATAGACGGGTGAAATTCTGCTGGTGAAAATATACCATCCAGCAACTCATCTACATTAAAGGCAACTTTTGCAATTTTATCCACACTATTTAGTTTATATTGTGAGACTGAATTTGGTGTATATGCAATAGTGTTTTTTTTCATAAATACCGCCTCTAATCCTGTAGTGCAGCAGTTGTGTATAACAGCTTTACTTGCAAGGATCCATGGTGCAACATCATAATCAGAACTTACTATAATATTATTATAATCAGAAAAATATTCTTGAATTTTATCTATAGACTCAGATGGGTGTGGCCGAAACACAACCTTAACACCTCTTAAGCTAATTTCTTTTGCGACTTTTACAAATTCTTTAAATAAAAACTCAACTATTTTAAAATTCTCTTCATAAATCTTAGTGTTCTCGCTTTTTTCGAGAAAGCCTGTTATTGTAAACATTTGTTTCACATGCTTCCTGTTTGTATAATATGCAAAATTACTTGACATTAATACAAATTCACCTAAATCTCTCTTTATATCATCTGACAACTTATCATAATATCCATAATATCTATTCTTCCATAAATGTAATCTAGGATTTCCAACTGCAATAAATTTATCTTTCAGCTTTGGGTGTAGATTTAGCAGGTGATCGGCTTGCTTATCTCCCCATAAAAGATGCCTATCTGGAAGTTTGACGGCATCAGGCGGCATATCTACACCGATATACTCATCCAAACTTCCAACAAGAACTCCTTCCTCCTCCATGTTTACTATTTTATAACCACTGCTTATAAGATCACTAAGTATGGTGACGCTATTAGACCTTGCGCTTTTCTTTACAATAGTTGCTTCAGGTATTATTCTCCCTATGGAACTTATAGTGGCCCTCTCACCAATAAAAACATGGCAACCCTTTTCTGCAAGAAGTGCAGCTACGGTTAAGCGAGAAAGTAATTCTCTTCTCTTTATTTCAACATCAAAATAGAATGCTGGCTTTTCTTGATTTTTATCCATCAAAATAAGTAAATATATTGTTAAATATTGTCTTCAATTAACTTCATTGTTCTTTCTCCAGCATTCCCATCACTATTGCCTAGTACATCATCTAATAACCTCTTCTTAATACCGGACAACTCTTTGTCAAATTTATTTTTTTCTAAAAGATCTAAAACAACATCCTGGAACTCATTTGAGTTCCTAGGTAAATATGCAGAATCACCTAGATAAAATACGAAATCCTTCAGAGAATCCGGAACTTCTGAAAACAACTCTGGAGATACCACTTGACAGCCTGAGGCGATGGCCTCAAAGACTGCTGTAGTATTAAAACCAACCACAACACTGGCATCCAATAAAAGTTTATGACCAGTGCCGTCATAAACCATTTTAATATTAGACGGAATATCATCCGATAACAAATCTTTTTGCATATCAGAAAATCCAATTTTTGTCTTGAAAACAAACTCCACATTAGGCTCTTCATGTGCAATCTTTACTAAACTTTGTGTGACTTTTTTAGCCAACCCTTTAAAATCTTCAGTTGAGTCATCTCTATCTTGTTTTTGAGTAATGCCGGCTGTATTTTGTATCATAAAATAAACAAGTTTAGATTTTTTTGGGTTTTTTCGGTGCAATCTCTGTTTATGACTCAAGTCCATTCTTGAACAACCAGTAACAATAATTCTACTTTGATCACTTAAACCTGCACCTAATATAGCATCTTTACTAACATTATTGTACACACCAATGCCATCTATATGAAACTTCAAATGCCTTTCTTTTAGAGTAGTCATCCACAACTTAGCAGACCTTTCAGTCATCAAGCATTCTTTATGAAGTGTAATAAAATTAATTTCATTTAATTTTGATGCTTCTGCTAATTCTTTCTCAGGATGGTATGTTATATTGAATTCTATAAATGCATCCAAGCCAAATAATTTCTTAAACCAAAAAAGTACCCTGGATAAATGATTTTTATAAAGTAGTTTTTTATTCTTTATGTCAGAAGTTGTGCTACGATAATCCGCATCAGAAACTAGGCCATCTAGATAAATGGCAAATATATGCTTAACTAAAGATCTTGGAAAGAGATAATATGAACAAGGCTTAATGGCGTTTTTCAGTGCATTTTGCACATCTTCACTCCCTCCAGCCCTCGATAAAATAATTACTTTTTTGCCTTTAGATTTGTAACCACCATCGTGTATTTTTCTTAATGATAGCCTCCAAATAATTGCTGTAAAAAAGTAACTATTTGTTATGGCAAAAAAACGAGATATTGCATCCCTGTAAATAATTAAAAAATATTTTATCTTAGACTTCAACATAACTATTTTATATCAGCATGTTTCTGAACTTTTTCAAGAAAATAATTAGCAAGTTCCAAATCCAATTCAGTGTCTATACTAATAGAGTCACCTTTGCAAATAAGGGCTCCGCTATTCTTACCCATCAGCAACTTATCAGTTAATAAAGTTTTTCTTTTTATGGCGTAAGCAATACCATTACGACTATACATAGGTTGTAATTGTTGTCTAGCAATGATTTCTTTTCCATTTACATCATAATAATCAAGCTTTTTATCTACAATTGTCAATTGTTTCAATGGGTGACACTTACTATCAGTTTCAGATACCGTCCATACAGAATCATAATTGTTATTAATAAGCATCTCTACAGAGTCCACAATATGTTGTTTTGTTCTAAGCGGTGACGTTGGCTGAAGCATAACCACTACATCATATTTTTTTTTATCCTGCCGCTCCATTTCTTTCAGTGCATGCGTTAGGACTTGTACATCAGAAATCCTATCGCCAGATAATATTTCTGGTCGCCTGAAGGGGGCATCAGCACCCCCTTTAATTGCTGCTTTTGCTATTTCTTCATTATCTGTTGAAACAACAATTCTATCTATAAATTCTACAGCTGATGCAACTTGTGAAGCCAATTCTACTATTGGCACGCCACCAACTTTTTTTAAATTTTTGAGAGGAATCCCTTTGCTGCCACCTCTTGCAGGTATAACGGCCAAAATATTTAAATCACTGATCATTGCCCTACTATTAGCTCCATATATATATTATCACTCTGTTTGTTTTTTTCTAGTGACGCTTTCCAGAATGCGTCTTGCATATCATCTATACCATCCATGGCTAATTTTCCCTTTGGCTTTCCATCTCTCAACCAATATAATGTATTTGCCATGCCATATCTATGGATAAAACGAACACTGCTAACGCTAAATCCAGCAGACTGTGCACACTTAGTCAGGCTAGCCTCATCAAAGTACCAGCGATGTTGAGTTCTGTAAAAAAATTGATAAAATTTATCTTTTAATAAAGTCATTAGAATATCATTTCTATTAGGTGTGCTAATCAAAAGTCTACCTCCAGGCTTAATTAGCTTCCTTATTTCTTTAAGAAATTCTATCGGGTTTTTAACGTGTTCAATTACTTGAATAGAAAATCCATAATCTATCATTCCTTTTTTGTCTTCTATAGCTTCAGATACACTTGAGTATATTTTATAGCCATGTTTAGTTAGTGACTCCAAATACGGCACACATGGCTCTACACCTATTTGACTAAGACTGATATTTTTCAACATATCTAGCAAACTGCCGGCACCGCACCCTACGTCAAGTATATTTGCACCTCTTAATGATTCAGGAAAAAAGGCTTGCAAAGTATAGTGCTGCATCTCATCTTGTTCAACAACCGCTTTTTGACTCTCTAAACTTTCTTCTAGTCGCTCTCTATACTGGCCAGTTTCATAAAATTCATCTGGAATACAGTCTTCTTCTCTCAATCTCTGCACCTTGCAGTCAGTACACTCATAAATCACCGCAGAATTCTTAACTCCTCCATAAGCTCCATCTCTTATATTGCCAGTATATATCGTACTAAACTCACCACCACAAATTTCACATATATTCTTCATAATTTAAGTTCTTTTATAAGTTTTTCAAGAGTATCCAATAAGACTACAGGCCTACTATCAAACCTGTTCCAATTTTTTCCTATTCCAATAAACTTACAACCAATTAATAATGCTGCTTTTTGATCCACTTCGCTATCACCGATATAGATAACTTCTGATAAAGAATAATTATTTGAAAATAGTATTGATCTCAAGTGATCTTCCTTGCTATCTGGGGACCCCATAATCCCGTCAAATAACTCATTCCAACCTCGCATACCTATAATTCTTTGAAGGGTATTTGTAGGTGTAGCTGAACTTACAAACATCTTAACTCTTATTTTTTTTAATTCTGTGAGTGTATTAAAAGCTCCACAAGCCTCTGGAGCTTCAGAAATTTTATGCTCACATATTTTTGTATACAAGTCAGACAAGTAGACTGCACTAATACCAACCTCTTGACCCAGCTTAAGGTTTTTAATCAGTGCATCAAAAATATTGTACCTATCGCCAGAATCTGGGACAGAAAACAGCTCGTCAAGTACAGGGCCTGCACCAACAATATCTTCGGTTACTTCGTAAAAAACTCTTCTTTTTATTTCATTAGACTTAACTAGCGTTCCATCAAAGTCAAAAACAACACATTTAATCATGTGTATTTAACTGTCCCCAACTAATTCAAATCTACCCCAGTTCTTGACTATTGTTTTACGCTCAGTTCTTTCCAAGTCGTTAATTTTTTTATCGCTATATACTGAATCATCATTGTAGTGTGTCGTTGAAACTTCTTCGACTATACAGCCATCTTTTGACCAAAATTCATGCCATACGCCTGGTTGAACCAATGCGGTTTCTCCAGGATTCATTATTCTATGATGCCCACCTATTACACTCTCAAAAACACCTGTCAATACCTGAAATGTTTCTTCTTTACGCTTATGAAAATGAGATGGATGCTTCTGCCCTGGAAGAACAAGAATTAATTTTTTACAATATTCACGATTAATACAATCGATAATCAACGCCCCTACCTCTCTAAAATGTTCAGCACCATAATGATGTGAAAATTCAACGCCAAATTCACTATTAAGCATTATTGAGGCTTTACTTAACATAGCCTTAAATTCATGTATTGATTTTTTCAATACTAGATTTTTTGCATTTCTTGTAATCGTAATATTATCTGGAAATATTGGCTCATTAATCTTGAACGATTTATTAACCACGATTCCTCCGTCAACCCAAGACTCACTAGATATCTGGCCTGGAACAAATGGCATTGCAAAATACACATCATTAATAGTCAATAACACACCTTCTTCTAATTCTTTCTTCGCAAAGACGCCCCTCTGAAGACCTTCCAATGATTGCTTCTCTATATTAGTAGTAGGCTTTTCCACAACTTTTGTATTTAACCCACACAAAGCTTCTGCATGCCTATATGCTTTAAACCAAGTATCTAATTGTTGTGGCGTAGATGAATATAAGTTTAATTTAATATCATTTGTTTCATATCCAACATGCCTTTCAAACATCTTAGCACCTTTAGCCATTGCAATTTGAACTGGGGCAATCTCGTCTTGATTTTCATGTGTGGACCAGCCAATAGTATGATTCCGATATCTATCTTTTAATGTATCAATATGGTTTAAATGAAAATCTTCAGTAGGTATTGGATAAATCGAAACACAGTGCATCAATGCAAGTTCATTACCACGGTGACTGAAAAAGCTAACGATATCATCAATATCGTCAATATCTAGGCCGCCAGTAGATGCGATAATTGGCAACATTGCTTGTGAAATCTCTTCCAACAAAGGCCAATCTTTAGCAGAACAACTGGCTACTTTAATAATATCAAAGCCCATCTTTGAAATTACAGGGATAGACTCATTGTCAAATGGCGTACACATGGTCAACATCCCCTCGCCTTTCACTGCGTCAAACAACATTTGCCATTCATCTAGCTTTAATTGAGTAGAAAGAAAACGTGGAATATGGATATTATCACTACCTTCTACATGATCTGGATGAATAAAAGTATCGTATTGACGAAACTGAAACTTTATTGCTGCACGTATATTATACTTGCGAACCATTTTCCCACATTCTTTAATGATCTTTAGGCCATGCTCAACACTGCCTTGGTGGTTATTTGCCAAGTCTAAAACAAAAATATTGTTAAAATCAAAACTACCCATTAGTTTACCTCTCCAAAGTGATTAATTATTTTAATAATGTGAGTGCTTCCATTTTATAGCCTTTGCTATAATCAATAGTTACAGGGCAATTATTCTGCTCTGACATATGTGCTGCAGATATAACCAACATTGTATCAAGTCCACGCTCTAAAGATATTGGAGAGTCTTCGCTCGTCCCTTTTTTTAACGCTACATCTATATGTTGCATTTCTTGAAAAAAATCATCTGGCCTTGTTTTGGTAATCTCAGTCGTTGACTTTTCTCCATCATTTGAACATACAATAACCGTGTCGGTCCCTGGCTTATTGCCACAATACCACTCTACATACCCGTCGCTACACTGTGCACGAGCCCATTTTCTAGTTGGCTGAGTTACAACATCCTGAACCACTCTACCAATTACACCTTTTTCTGTGCGAAATTGCAATAAACATATGCTGTCATAATTCACCACACCATCTTTCACGTATTCCATATTTGCGGATACTTCTACAATCCTGCCTATATCAGATTGTTGCGCAAAACTTTGCCAAAGGTTGATTGCGTGAGAATGTTCGCCACAAGCTCCGCCACCTTTTTCCCAATATCCAAGATATGTATCTGCAGGTCCATCTAACCAAGGATGAGCGGCAAATATTCCGCCCCAATACTCACGAAACTCAACATCTAATGTTTGAACATTTCCTACTTCTTTATTCTCTAACAAACTTGACATTTTAATTGCTGATTTACTAATAGCATGATCGTACCCAACAAAAACTGAGCAATTTGCTGCTTTTGCCTCATCAAATAACTCTTGTGCCCCTTGTAAATCTGGTGAACATAGTGGCTTCTCCACCAAAACAACCTTTGCTCCTTCTTTAACTGCAGATCTGGCTAGCTCCATATGACTATCTGGGGGTGTTCCAATAATGATAAAATCATAAACACCCCTTGGAACCTCATCAAGATTATAAAGACCTATTTGGTCATCCCATTTTCCATATCTCGCAGGATAAATGTCATTTTTTGTTCTCTCTAAGGCATCTGGATCAATATCGCATATATCAACATTCCACCCCATACGTCTTGATGCCTGAGCTAAGTGATTTCCAATTGATCCTGCACCATATATTTTTATATTTTTCATTATTATATTTACCTTTTAATTAGTATTCTCACTACTTAGAGCAAAAAAAAATTAAGTTTCAACCCTTTTGCTTTAGAAATTAATATCATTATAAGCCCTATTTCTTAAGTGTTAAGTTAAGTTTATTTAATATAAAATACCTACCAACCTTTATAGCTACCGCACCAAACAATATGGCTGATTAATTGAAAAATATTTAATTTAATATAGAGGGATGAATTTTATATTATTTTCAATACAGCACCAATGAAACCAAGAAAACTAATAACATCGATCGCCACGTCATTAATTCTAATTTTATATAAAATGCATTAAGTATGGTCAAAAATAATCCAAGAGTACTATTTTTAGATCGCGATGGCGTGATCAACAAAGAGGTTGGCTATCTTTATAAAAGTGAGGATTTTGAATTTATTGATGGCGTATTTACGGCGTGTAGGTATTTTCAAGCGCAGGGATATAAACTAATCATCGTTACCAACCAATCGGGCATTGCTAGAGGCTATTACCAGAAAGAGGACTTTCATAAATTAACTCAGTGGATGTTGGTGCAGTTTGGCAATCAAGGTATT
>Ga0209559_1001422_pt1 | contig 11047 bp, 10 predicted proteins | sample SaaInlV_110m_DNA_FD_184677 | JGI IMG/M metagenome (GOLD analysis project Ga0209559, IMG submission 184677) | Marine microbial communities from expanding oxygen minimum zones in the Saanich Inlet - Saanich Inlet SI074_LV_165m_DNA (SPAdes) (version 2) | ecosystem: Environmental > Aquatic > Marine...
CCTAGTATTTCATTTCTTATACCAATAACGAGGGTTTTTATGACTTTGATTTTGAGACGAGTTTTGAGGCTATTTTGATAGTTTTGAAACGGGTTTTTGAGGTAAATTCGGAGAGTTTCAAAAACGGTGGTTATTAATAATGGCAATCAGACCTGAAATACTCTCTTTAAATATGGACTGTTTTGTCCAATCGTTTTTAAAGACGCACAGGCCAACCAGCCAGCTAGTTATGGTGATCGCTGCATGCAAGTTCTCGGGCTCAGGTCATTTGTTTCCAAGGGCTTTCCAATATTGTTTTTTTACGTACGATGTCAATGTTTTTCATGCGGTTCCGTTGGTGTGCAGAAAAATACAATCCTTAACTATATTAAAATTGTAAAATGGATACCAATAAACCTGTTAGCAGAGTATAAAAACAAAACCTTGGTAGATAAATGCCAATTATTTTATTTGCATAGGAAAACTTAATTTTCCGCCTTGAGGTCTCATGTCGAATAAATTTAAATACATGCAATTCCCCCAGACTATCAAGGATATCAAGACTTATTATGACTTTGGCATATACCCTGAAAATAGTAACGCAAATCATACTAACAATCGATGTTCCAAGACCAAATATTAAGATGAGAATAATGGGTTGATTAAGATTGTAAGTTGCAACAGCAGCAGAAGCAAATATCGAATAGACAAGAATTAAATAGTTAAATCTTTGGGATAACAGGTTTTCACAGAAATGACGCTCATCATAAAAATTCCAGAGGCCATTCTTTTTTTGAAAATCAAAAGCTTCTATAATTTCTTCATTAGTGTATGCAAGTAAGTGTTGTTTAGATTTAATATCTTCTTTCATGAATCTTGCAACTTATTTCTTACAGGTTTTATAATAGTGTTCATATCTGATAACTGTTTATTCCCTACTTCACATCCAGGACGCAGCGGATGAACGATATCTTTAAAGGGTCCCAAGGTATTATCTATAATGAGATAATCCTTGAGCTTCTTTCTTGTTAATTCGATATTTGAGATTTCACATTCCCATATGATTAAAATTCTCCAATTTTTCTCCTTCAGCAATTTATTAACTTTTTTGTCTCTTTCAATGTTGGATTTGAATTTTGCTTCCCAGAATTCCTTTCTGGTTTTAGGAATGTATGCATATTTGCAACCTTTATGATGGTGCCAAAAGCAACCATGGATAAAAATAACAGCTTTGTGCTTTGCTAAAACAACATCTGGTTTTCCAGGTAAATCTTTTTGATGAAGTCTGAACCTGTATCCCATACGATGTAGAAGAGATCTGACAAGCAGTTCCGGCTTTGTGTTACCGGAACGTATTTTACTCATATTCCAACTTCGCTTTTCTTTTGTCAGTTTATCCATGCTTCTCTGATACTAATTTATATTCTGTCTTTCTCCTACAACTGATATAAAATCCGATAAAGTCGCTAACCAAGCTTGTTGTTTTGTATTGAAAGTAGACAGAATAGGGGCAGGAACAACTAACTGCAACTGGTGAGACATCATTTCATCAGTCTGAGCTTCCGATATACCGGGCTCAAGAGTACAGAGATGTTTTTGAGATATTTTTTCAGCCTCTGTAAGCACTTGACGCCATCTATCCTTACAAGTGGTTTTTACTCCGAGCATTGTTAAATTCAAGAAAGGAAATTCTGTGTCTCGGTAATTCGAAATATCAGGGAAAATAAAATCCGGGCGGGATTTATTTTCTGTGATTTTATTATAAGAATATCTTATCTCCATTGCATCAAATATGAATTTTAAATGATTCTCCAAAGCATAACCTGCTCTGGATTTTCTTCTGTTTTGCACACTCAATGAGTATCTAATGAAATCTTCAACATCATTGAAGCCGGATTTCAATTTTTTCTCGACGAAATATTTTTCAAATAATCTAAAAAGATGTTCTTCATAATCAAGATATTCTATTAATGCAACATCAGGATTATCATATGGTGATATATCTGTAACAAAAGATCGTGAAAATTCAGAAAAATCAACTGTTTTGGGAAATCCATGGGGAAATTCTTCAAGAATCTTATCCAGTAATGAATCGTCCTGTTCCATCGACAATATACCGATTTTGCTTAAGATCAGATTTGAGAAATAGTTTAGGCTGTTTTCATTGCATAGTTTTTCTGTCTGCCCAGTTGTGGTAATTGCATCGGTAGAGATACCAAATAGCCATGAGAGTTGATTGGAAATAGTATCTCCGGCTTTAGAAATAAACATTGTTAATGCAGGTTCATCAGAGTTTAAGTTTTTACAAACAAATAGCAGGTCTTCTGGTTTTGCCTTTAAAAAGCAGTCTGACTCAGGATAATAAAGGCGATATTCGGTGCGTGTAGGATGGTTTTCTCTGGCATCATACCATGTAAGGTTTACAATGTCTTCAATTATGTCTTCTTCGTCATCGGTAAGGTAAATAACGCGACAGGGTAGTTTCTGCTTTTCTGAACCAAGGATCTCTTTGAAACCGTTAATGCCATTAAATTCATGCTCATGAGATACATGAGGATCTATTTCAACCGGCTTTAAAATTTTATATCCGAATCCTTCAAAATAATCTGCAAGAAAACCGTGTTTTACAGCCATCTTGTTGAATCCGTGAGAATTTTTGAAATCTCATGTACAGTTGCGGTAATAGCAGGAACTACTACACTGTTCCCGATCTGTTTATACGCCTGAGTATTTGAGACAGGAAAAACAAATTTTGCCGGATCATATCCTTGAATCTGCATCGCTTCATCGATAGTCAAACGTCTTGGGCGATCATCCTTTTGATCAATGAGAATTTCAGCACCATCTTTGTGATACCTTGCAGATATTGTTCGGGTTACAGCTCCTTTTTTTATTGGCAATTTATGTATTCCATAGCCAAATCCATTTCCTACTTTTGCATGATGCGCTTTATGCCTTTTCAATGTAGTCCATGTTCCAGGGCCCAATGTGAATCCGTCAACCTTTTTTTTGATAATAGATTTTAGTTCGGGATAGACATAACCATTATTGGGTTCTTTTGGTATAATAATCTCCTGCTTTTCAATGCTTATCTGCTTCGGATCATAACCGATAATAAAAATTCGCTCTCTGTGTTGAGGAACCCAATTGCCACCATTTACAATTTCCCAGTTCACAATATAACCAAGTTGTTCTTCCAAAGTATCTCGAATAATCTTAAATGTATTTCCAGTATCATGTGACACAAGATTTTTAACATTCTCAAGAAAAAAGGCTTTAGGTCTTTTTATCCGTAAGATTTCTTTTATCTCAAAAAACAGAGTTCCCTGAGTTTCATCTTCAAATCCGTGTTTTCTGCCCAAAGAGTTTTTCTTGGACACACCGGCAAGGGAAAAAGGTTGACAGGGAAAACCAGCACATAAAACGTCGAAATCAGGAATTTTATTGTAGTCTAATTCTGGATCAGTTATATCAGAATTAAAGTTTCCATTCTCGAATATTTCAGGAGAAATATCTTCGAAATTCAGTTTGTAGGTTTGCCTGGCATATTTATCAATTTCGGACGCAAAAACGCATTGTCCACCGTTTTCATGCATTGCTAGATGAAACCCGCCTATTCCAGCAAATAGGTCTATAAAATTGAAATATTGATTATTATCCTTCATTAATTGTACTTGTCATATGCTTCAATAAATTCTTTATGAAATTCCTTAGATTGTTCAAGAAGTTCGCGATATGTTTTAACAAAAACTTTTCCCGTTTGTATATAAGTTTTCTCTTTGTCTCTAAATTTTCTGACACTAGACTTTTCTCCCCCAACAACATAGCAAACAACTTTGGAGAATCCAGTTTTTGAAGCATATTTTTCTTTAAGGAATGAACCATAATCATATGCTTGTTCGATAGCGTTATAATCTACTTTAAACTGACTTCTTTTAATTTCAATAACATATAAAATTTCACCTAAAGCATTACTACATAAAAAGTCAATTCTTCTATTTTTTTCATCCAGTTCTTCTTCTTTGAAAGAATCTTTTAATAGTTGAGAATAAGTTACCTCATCTCTAAATTCAAGAATTCTTGGGTCTAACTTCCCAATGAACAATATCATAGTGTGCATTCGTTAAAACCTTCAATTCTTTTTCCCTAAAAGGGGTGCTTCATCCATTGCATTATATTGCACATGTTTTGCGGTTGTTCTATTCAAGTTTATCACATTGCCATGGCCAATATTTCCAAACCCCTAACTTCGCTGATATCTTAAGAATTATTATTAAACTTTCATCGTTTTTCCAATATTTTGATTTAAAGAACAACCAAATCTTCTTTCATACGAAACTGGACCAAATGAAGTTGAATAAGTATTGCCATCGCTATATGGTTCTAAGTAATAACTATAAATTTCTATAAATATCTTTATGGAACTCTTACTGAAATCATAGAGTTTTGTTATTTCCAAAGTTCCATTATCATTTTTGACTTAGTATAAAGAACTAGATACAAAATTAAGCAACATTTCTTTGATTCTCCTATCCTTAAAGTGTTTTAAAACCTGGCTACTAGTTAATCACCCAACCTCCCAAGAACCCTCACCTCACCAGCAGCTTTAGACACGGCAATATAATTTGAACCTCCCACCATTGGTGGACCAAATAAATTGTATGAAAACAGAAGATTTTCGTCAGGATTAATATTATATATTGAAACCGGAGGCTCCTGGTGATATGCAATTCCTACTTGATAGATAAGATGCTTCCGTACTATTTTCACAGCTTCTTTAATATTCATATACTTAATTCCTAAAATTTACATTCTCAAATAATCTCGAATTAATATTTTCTGACTTCCAAAAAGAGGTCTGCCCCTTAACGATATGAAGAGTTTGCACAGGGGCAGATGAATATGCACCACTAGGTGTGATGTCTGTATAGATAAATTCTATCTTTTGAACTTATTAAAACAGTGACTTGAATTTATATAACATATCTATATATAGATAAACTCTTTACAATTCTCTAACTATTTGTAATTTCATACTTGATCTTCAAGGAAAATTATTAAAAGACATGAAGATACATTTACATATTAAAAAATCAAATCCGCGAGATCCCTGCGGGGTTTTTTGTACCACAAAGGGGAGAAATTAATGAGACGAATAGTTAAATTCACAACATTTATTTTTGGTTTAATTTCATGCATACATGCAGATATTAATGATGGATTGGTCGCCTTCTATCCATTCAACGGTAATTCCATTGATGAAAGTGGGCATGGAAATGATGGTACACCTTTTGGTGGAGTTGAGTTCAATACAGAAGATCGATTTGGATTGGAATCGGGGGCAGCATATTTTGATGGTATCGATGATAAAATTCAAATTTCTCATAACGATGCAATGTGGGGAGAAAACATTACTATTTCAGCCTGGGCCAACATGTACGACTTCAACGGTACTCAAAGTATTTTTGAAGCTTGGAATCCAGCCGGTTATTGAATTAGTACATTCCACTATTCGGGCAACAGTGATTTTAGGTTTCAAATGAAGATTGACGGTACGGGTTTTCAAGTGAATGTTGATGATGGACCTTATTCTAACTACACTTGGAATCATTTGTTACAAACTTATGATGGCCAGTATATAAAAATTTATATTAATAATTCACTTGTTGGTCAAACTGAATACTTTGGGAACTTTGGTTCCCAAAGTGGTGATCTCATGATTGGAAATGATATTACGTATAATAATAGGTTCTTCCACGGATCGATAGATGACATTAAAATTTATAACCGATCTCTTAACGAGACTGAAATCAATGATTTGTATTGTGACAATGGCAGAAAGGTGATGACTCTTATAGATGGATATCGTAATGCTGGAACGTATCACATCCCTTGGAATGCAGGTGATCAGCCCAGTGGTATATACTTTGTAATGTTGAGAGCAAAATCTGATAGTGAAGAATTTATCTCAAAGCAGAAGATAGTACTGTTGAAATAAAATTTGATCACATTCATTGCTAATATGAAACCCCTGTTGCATTTAAATGTGGTTGGATTTTCAATAATTTACATGCCTGATAATTGTCAAGTAGTATCCTGACCCTCAAAAAAATGTAAAATTGATAAATTATCGAGGGATGCTCACAGTAAAATAAAACTGTTTGAACGACAGAAATGCCGATGATATTTTAGAATAGTAATCAGGCCTGAAGTACTCTCTTTAAATATGGACTGTTTTGTCCAATCGTTTTTAAAGACGCACAAGTGTAGTATTTTCCAGTAACAAAGTATAGATTGAAGGAAATTATAAAATCGATGAATCCACTGAACAAATATTTTAAAGATGTACTTGATAAATGTGATTTTTATGATAAAATCACATTTAGCGGAAATTATTTTTCTAAGACCATGCCTTTATTACACATGGTAAATTATGATTTATTAAAGAGAAGCTTGAAGTTTAAAAAAAGAACAGTCATTGTTCTTCCGAATTTATATTACACTCACTATTGGGCAGGATTATTATTTGCTATTAATGAGATTCAAAAGACTTTAAAATCCTATGATATTTATGATAAATATGAAATTGGACAGAAGCTTCTATTTAATGATAAGTATATTGTGGAATTTCAATCATTTTTAGATAATGGCGGCATTGCTGTAAAAACATCTGATAGTATATATGTAATATCAGAAGAGTTTAAAGGCATTTTAAAGGCTATAGATACAAAAAAAAGACTTTCGCCTGTTAAGCCCATATTAAAATCAATGAATAATCAATCACTCAATTTAGAATTGACTGATAAGCGCCAGCCAATTGATCAAATTTTAAATGTTAATACAATGGGAGATTTGCCAATTCAGAACAATTTTATTATTATGCATACTAAGGTATCCAATGCCTTGGAATTTATGGCAAAACGAAAAATTGGAAAATTTAATATCAATGAGATAATTAACTTTGGATCTGTAGATCAAAATGGCAATGTAAAATATATTGGTGCCGGCCAAAATTCTAATATTAATATGGTTTTATCAAGTGATCTTCTAAGCATTGAGAACTTACGGAGCAAGAATCCAGATAGAAGTGGCCTCTTTATCATGGATGATGCCAACTATATTGAAAATAATTATAGCCAAGTTAGGGATTTTATAAATTATTACACTGATTCATGCGTAGTTTTTTGTGATTATTCAAATATAAGTAAAATTGAAATATTGGGAGATTTAGATTTTCATTTTTGGAACTGGAAACATCACCTATCAGAGCTCAATATTGGCAGCAAATTCCATCCTTATTTTAAAAATCTAAAAAACTCGATAAATAAAAATCTATACTTAAATATATACTGTAAGACATGCAAGTTTTCAGAACTTGAAGATATAGTTGATAGCTTAAGTGAGATTGAATCTTCCATACCTGATGATGCATATTTGTTTAAGAGTGATTATATAAAATTATATAGCTTAGTACTTTTGTTTTCAAGAATGATTTTTAATCCAAAAAAGAATTATATTGATGAGCAGTTGATTCCAATTAATGAGATTGAAAAGAATTTAGATCAACATGCTCTTTATATTGAACAGGATATTTTAGACTTAACAAGGAGATGCACTCAGCGTTTCAAAAAAATTATTAATACATCTGATATATTTTCAGATAAAAAAAATAAACTAATATATGATCAAATTAGAGACGAATCTTACTTTAGCATATACATGCTTGTTCAAAAAAATGAAAATGTGAAGTTTGTTGAGGACTTTTGGAGAGCCAAGCTAAATCCCGTAGAATTTAAAAATATTTATTTCATATCTCTAAATGATTTAGTAAACACTGAAGAGTTTCAGAATTTCAAAGGTAATGATAGCTTGCTTATTGTTTGCGGCTGGTTGAATAAAAATAATATGCAAAAAATCTTATTAGAACAAGTTGCATTTTCTAATATACTTTTATTATTTTATTCTTTTGAATTAAAATGGTATACAAGTGTTGCTAAATCTTGGAACAATATATTTAAAAATATCCATGAGCCTGATTTGCTAAATACCCACTATGGTCTAAATCTAAACGGTCTTGACTATCAACCTATATTTAATATAGAAGCTGAATATGAAAAATCCAATTTTGATATTGTTCAATTTGAGGATAGAATTAATAATTATTCTAATTCAAAATATAAATCATCTGTAGAATCAAAAAATATTGGCACTAAGAAAATTTTCCTATCAAATCATAAAATTATGTATGCTACAGAGAATCATAAGTTTATAATTCTAAAAAATCTTTATGGTGATAATAATATAGGTATATCGAAAATTGATAAATTGTTTGCTAATGACACGATAGTGATGCCCCATGCAGGGCAGGATCTAGTATATTTGAAGGCTGATCAACTGTTGCAGAAAGACGGGTATTCGGATGTCCGGAAAATAGCCAGTGATTGGAAAGATGCATTATATCATTTATTTTTGCATAACTCTAACAATGTGCGGAAAGTAATAGATGTTTTAAAGTCTAAAGGGTGTGATATGCACTTATACACAATAAAGAATTGGCTTTTTGATGATTCTGCTATTGGACCACAGGATGAAGAAAATCTAGATGTGATTAAAGATGCTACAGATGAAATTTATGACTGGAATTATGAATTAAATTCAATAAAAAATTCAATAAAAATAATTAGAAGTTATCATCAGAAAGCAGCTTTTAGTATTAAGAATGAATTTTTAAGAAATATTTCTGATACAATAGACACAATTGACATTGAAGCTTTTTCATCTAAAGATTATTTTGAAATAGATAGCGAGGAATATGGAAATATTTCATTTTATAAAATTTTAAATATTACTACTGATGAGGTCGTGGTTAATCATCAATTTGCAAATATTTTACATGAGGATGTTATGTAATGGCTATAATGATACCATTGAGATATGATCCAAATAATTGCACGAAAGGGGAAGGGATACTTTTTGATCGATTTAATAAATCAAAAAATACTGATAATTGCTATATAATGCATTCATATCTACTACAAGATCATAGAAATCAGAAATATGGAGAAATTGATTTTTTAATATTAGCTCCAAATTATGGGATCTTTATCATTGAAGTAAAGTCATCGCATACAATTAAAGTAAATAAAGGCACATGGTATTTTTATAATAAAAAAGGCGGACTCGATTATAAAAAGCATATTAGCCCATTTAAACAAGCAAATGAGAATATGCATGCATTAAGAAATATGCTCTGTGAAAAAAATAGTAATTATAAAAGCTTGATTTTCGGACATGCCGTTATATTTAATAATTGGTCAGGTAATTTTGAATCACCTGAAATAAAACCATATATGATCTATGATGAAAACGATTTAAATATTAAAACTATTGATCAAATTATCAAAAATATATCAAATGGATTTCTTAATGACAAATATCATGGTCAAGATAAGGCGCTACCTTCAAAAGATAATATTGATGAGATTAAAGATATTTTAAGACCTGATTTTGAATTTAAAATCAGTCTGAAAAAGACGGTACAAGATAATAAGGAAAATATTATAAAGTATACAAAAGAACAATGTGGAATCCTTGATATTGTTAATAGTAATAAGCAAATTTTAGTTAATGGCCCTGCAGGTACTGGAAAAACATTTATTGCCATCGAATTAGCAAAAAACTTAGCTTTTGAAAAAAAATCTGTATTATTCCTTTGTTTTAATAAACTATTATCAAAACAACTTGGAACTGAATTTGATGAGAATGAAAAGAAATATATAGAAATTAATAATATCGATAGCTTCACAAAAAAACATACGGAGAAAATCATATCAGATAAGAATATTAATTTAGACCCTCAGATTGAAGAAAAGCTAATAGAAAAATTTGATAGCGGAAATTTTAAGCTATATGATTATATAATCGTAGATGAATACCAAGATATGGCAGGAGCAAAATATCTAGATTTTTTTGATATAATTTTAAAGAATGGATTTAAGGAAGGAAATTGGAGACTGTTTGGTGATTTTAAATATCAATGTATAAATAACAATTCCAATATGGCTGATTTTATTATAGATTTAATAGATTTAATTCATAAAGATCCTTTTATATGTGAGTTATCTAAAAATTGCAGAAATACAATATCAATAAGCAATGATGCTGTAATAATGTCAAACTTGATCAAATCTCCTTATAAAAGTTATTATAATGATAAAGGTGCATTAGTAAATAAATATTTTTATGATAGTGTAGAGGAGCAAATTGCAGCAATAAATAATGAAATAAAAACATTGCTTAAAAATAAAATTGATCCATCGCTAATAACTTTGCTTTCTATAAGAAATATTGATGATAATTTTTTAAAGAAAATAAATTATGAGATTATTGACATAAGAAATGAATCAAATATTGCTAATCTTCAAAAAATATCTTATTCGACAATACAATCTTTCAAAGGTTTAGAAAATGAAATAATTATCATTATAGATATTAATGAACTAGATAAAAATTACAATAAAGAACTATTGTATACAGCCTGTACCAGAGCTAAATATTCATTAACAAAATTAATCCACAAAAGCCAAAAGAAAACATACGATAGATTTGTGAGTAATTATCTTTTAGAAAATGTATTATGATTCATAGTTTAAGAGAAAAAATTAAAAATTTAATAGTAAGTGAGATAGTTGGTCCTGATATCCCAAATCCAATTAAAGATAAAGATTTATTTCAGGACAATGGAGAGGAAATTATATCAACTAAGGATGCTCCTTTAAGAAAATATGGCGCAGGCATACTTTTCCCTAAACAAAGTATATATAGTGATTTAGATGAAGAGTCTGTAGATAGTACAATCGATGCAGGTGAAGAAATAATTGAAGATGTTAATGATATGGATTATGAGAAAAACAGTATAGAAAGTTTAAAGAAAAGCTTAAGGAAAAAGTATGATAAAATATTTTTTATGTCTGCTTTAAACAAAGATGATATAAATAATTTTAGAAGAGATGTTTATAAAGAAATCAGGAAAATACATATTACCAGATTTCCTTATAACGCATTTTTA
>Ga0209559_1001442_pt1 | contig 10876 bp, 7 predicted proteins | sample SaaInlV_110m_DNA_FD_184677 | JGI IMG/M metagenome (GOLD analysis project Ga0209559, IMG submission 184677) | Marine microbial communities from expanding oxygen minimum zones in the Saanich Inlet - Saanich Inlet SI074_LV_165m_DNA (SPAdes) (version 2) | ecosystem: Environmental > Aquatic > Marine >...
ATGTGTGTGTGAACTCCGGACTGTCCGTGCCAATCCGGACCTGCGCCAGCGCCACCGCCAATGGTTTCGTAATAGCCGAAATTTTCGTTGCCGAAAGTGAAATTGTTCATGCAGCCTTGCGAAGCAGCACAGGCTCGAAAAGCTTTTAGAATCACATCCGTAATACGCTGCGAAGTTAGTACATTGCCGCCGACAACCGCTGCGTTTTCAGAAGGAGCGAGCAATGAACCGTCCTCGATTATGACTTGAATCGGATTCAGGCAACCTTGATTGAGAGGAATTTCCTGATCAATCAAACAACGTAAACTGTACAAAATCGCTGAATGAGTCACCGCCCGTGGAGCATTCAAATTACCCCAAAGTTCAGGTCCGGTTCCAGTAAAATCAAAAATTGCGCTGCCGTCACGACGGTCAATGGTAAGGCGTAAAACAATTTCGCTACCGTCATCCAGAAAATCGTTTGCGTTTACTATGTCCACTTCGGCCAAACCTTCACGTTTGGAAAGTGCTTTGAGCATATTCCGCACTGCTTCTTCTGCATTGGTTTGGATATGCTGCATGTACGCTTGAACCACTTCAAGCGTATAATGTTCGACCATTTCCAATAACAAATCAATGCCACGTTGATTCGCGGCAACTTGTGCTTTGAGATCGGAAAGATTGTCTGAAAGTAAACGGGTACCGCTGATCGCCGGTTCGCCTGTTTTACGAGTTATTTTTCCGGGAGCAAGAAGCCGTTCGGTAATTCCGGCTTCGTTGAAAAATCCGTTTTCTACCAGTTTAAAAGTTTTGATACACGCACCTTCTTCTTTCAATTCACGTGAAAACGGCGGCATCGAACCTGGTGAAATTCCTCCAATATCCGCATGGTGACCGCGGCTCGCAATGTAAAATATCGCTTTTCCGTTTTGCCAAACCGGCGTAACGATAGTGATGTCCGGAAGATGACTTCCTCCGGCAATCGGATGATTGGTCAACAAGACATCACCCTCTTTCAGTGTTTTTCCCTGCAGTTTGACTTGCTGCCGAACAGCTTCACTCATGGCGCCAAGATGCACCGGTTGATGCGGAGCATTGGCCACCAAACCGCCAGTATCATCAAAAATGGCGCAGGAAAAATCGTGGCGTTCCTTGATGTTGGTGGAAATAGCTGTACGTTGCAGAGTGCGTCCCATTTGCTCGGCAATCGACATAAAAAGGTTACCAAAAATTGACACCTGAACCGGATCAGCCTGAGTTCCAATTTCCCTGAATGTTCTGGTTTCAACGTTCAATACCACATCACCGTATTCCGTAATTTCCGCGGAACATCCGGGTTCAACAAGAATCGTAGAAGTATTTTGCATCACAATCGCCGGACCCCGCAATTGCTGTCCGGCACCTAAATTTTCTAAGCGGTAAATCGGTGTTTCCTGCCAAGCACCGCAACCAGAACTTTCGGACATGAAATAACATTTAGTTTGATCAACCGCTTCCGGAGTTCCTGCTTTTTTCGCAAGTGGATATTTTTGCAGCCCGGGAGATTTTGCAACTGCACGCACACGCAAATCATCCACAATGATCTCACGTCCAGTCAAATCAAAACCAAATTCACGTAGATACGTTTGCTTAAAGGCACCGACATAATCCGGAAATTTAGCGCTGTTTTTCTGTAATTCCGAACTTGATTCTGAAACACCTAACTCACAATTTGTATTTTCTGAATCGTAATTTAAAATTTCATCCGGTTCTGAAGTCATCAACGCTGTGTCAGTACCCTGATAACGTAAATTGAGATAACGCTTTATTTCAATTTGTTCAGCTTTATAGCCTTGGCCAAGCAATTCTGTTTTTGCGTCAGACGATAATTTTTCTAGATTTTTTAAGAGATTTTTAAAAACCTCACCCTCTTTATTTTCCGGCAGCACGAGCGCCGAGGGTTCTTGCTTTTCAACCACAATGTCGGCGAGCCCCATTCCGTAAGCTGACAAAATGCCGGAAAAGCGGTGGATGAATATTTTTGAAATTCCTAACTCTCTTGCAATGCTGCAAGCGTGTTGACCGCCAGCGCCTCCGAAACAGGCCAGTGCGTGCTCCTTGATGTCGAATCCGCGCATGACCGAAATTTCACGGATGGGGCGCACCATGACTTCGTTGGCAACCCTTAAAAATCCGAGGGCGACTTCTTCCTGCGACATTTCTGGAAGCTCCCGCTCTTTGGAATATGCATTAATTTCTGCAGTAATTTTTTCAAAGGCGTTTCGAGACGCGTCGAGATCGAGAGCTTCATTTTCGTTGGGTCCGAAAATTTTTGGAAAGTAGTTTGGATGCAAACGACCCAAGACTAAATTTGCGTCAGTGACCGCCAAGTATCCGTCCTTCCGATAGCAGACCGGTCCCGGATGCGCACCGGCGGATTCCGGACCAACTTCGAAAAGTCCATTGCGAAAAAACAGGCGAGATCCTCCTCCAGCCGCGACCGTTTTGATGTGCATTTGCGGCGCTTGGATACGCACTCCGGCGGTTTCTGTTTCATGCACCAATTCGTAATCGTCACCAAAGCGCGAAACATCAGTCGAGGTGCCACCCATGTCAAACCCTATGACGGGTTGTCCCAAATCTGTGGTCACGGCATATCCTACGACACCACCAGCAGGTCCTGACAAAATTGCGTTGCTGCCTTTAAATTTTCCGGAATCGGTCAAACCTCCGTCGGACTGCATAAAAAGCAACTGTGAGTTTTCCAGATTATCGGAAAATCCTAATCGGAAACTTTGCAGATAATTCCGGATGTGCGGTGTGAGGTATGCGTCAACTGTGGTGGTGTCTCCGCGTGCCACCATTTTAACCATCGGCATAACTTCATGCGACAGTGAAATTTGCTCAAAACCGATTTCACGGGCAATCACACCGATTTGACGCTCATGTTCCGGAAATGCGTAAGCGTGCAGAAAAACCACCGCCACCGCGCGAATGCCTTTTTCAAAAACAGCATTCAATTCTTGACGTACAACCGCCAAATCCGGTTTTGCCAAAACGGCAAATTCCTCTCCGGTGGTACCTTCTACAATTTCTAATCCGCTATCCTGTGAGTTTTTTTCATCTTCCCTGACAATACGCACACGTTCATCAACTTCAACCACTTCTTCATAAAGCAAATCAAGTTTGCTGATTTCCAGATCAAAAATTTTAGGTCGGCTTTGATTTCCAATCTGCAGCAAATCGCGGAATCCTTTAGTCGTAACCAACGCCGTTTTCGCACCTTTACGTTCCAGAAGAGCATTGGTGGCGACAGTAGTTCCCATCCGAATCCACTCAATTTTATCTGCATTAAAACTTTCTTTTGGGAAAGTCTCACCTGTCACTGCTTCCAGAATTCGGCGTATACCTTCACGCGGCGCGTCCGGATAATTCTGCGGATCTTCGGAGAGTAATTTTACCACCCGGAAGCCGGACTCGCCCGGAACCTCAGCGTAAACATCTGTGAAAGTGCCGCCGCGGTCTATTGAAAAACGGAAGGAAGGATCAGCCATAATTTAATTAAACAAAACTTGTTAGAAAATAAATTTACTTGACCATCAAACCTGGCAGATAGAGTGCAATTTGCGGAAAGATCGTCAGCAGTGCTGTGGTCAAAATCATTAAGAGAAAAAATGGAAACGCGGCTTTGGCAATGGTACCGATTTTTTCTCCGGTTAGTCCCTGAATGACAAACAGATTAAAACCGACCGGAGGTGTAATTTGGCTGAGTTCAACCATTAAAATCAGGAAGACTCCAAACCAGATTGGATCGAATCCGGCTTGAGTAGTGAGTGGTAAGGCAATAGGCAAAGTCATGACAACGATCGAAAAGCCATCCAGAATACACCCCAAAAGCAGATAAATCAAACCGAGCATAATTATCAAAACATATGGTGACAAATCCAAACTGCCGATGTATTGAGTCAACTCACGTGGGATACCTAAAATTCCCATTGCTCGTGACAAAAACGAGGCACCCATCACAATCAGAATTATCATACTCGTTGTTTTGACTGCAGCCAACAAACATTCCAGTAAGGTACTCCAACCCAATGAACGGTTGGCCAAAGCAAACAAAACTGCTGCCAATACACCGAGCGCCGCTGCTTCAGTCACAGTGGCAATTCCCATGTAAATGCTACCCAACACAGCCATGATTAAAACCCCGACTGGCGCTACTGATTTTAAGGCGATAATGCGTTCCATCCAGGAATATGATTCTTTTCCCCTCGGAGCAATTTCCGGATTTTGCAAACCACGTATGACCAGATAGGCAATGTAAATTCCTGCCAGCAGCAGTCCCGGAAAAACACCGGCAATGAACATTTTACCAATCGAAACTTCCGCCAGGATGGCATAAATAATCATCACCAGACTCGGCGGAATCAAAAAACCCAAAGTTCCCGCTCCCGCCAGTGAACCCATCGAGAGGGATTCATTGTAACCGAGTTTTTTAAATTCAGAAAGTGTGATCCGTCCCACAGTCGCAGTTGTCGCAGCGCTTGAACCGCTCACTGCGGCAAACAAAGTACAGGCGACAATATTGATCAACAATAGTCCGCTCGGGAAGCGATAGAGCCACGGAACGAGTGCTTTAAAAAGATTTTCCGAAATTCCTGAACGAAACAGTATTTCTCCCATTAAAATAAAAAGCGGTAATGCCACCAATTCCCACTTATTAACCGTAGCCCAAATCGAAGACGCCATATTTGAACCAGCCGGTAAAAAGGAAAACACCTCCATGCCGACCATACCAACAATGAATAAACTCAAACCAATCCAAATACCTGAACCAAGAGTCAGCACTAACATGCCGAACACCAACAGGCTCATGTTCAAAAGTGTGACATCCATGATTTTCTTTTTATTAAAAAATAGAAATTAATTCAGGAAGATTTAAGCTTTTGTGCAGACCGAAGCGTCGTTGCGAACAATTGCAGAAAAAAAGCCAATGCCCCAAGCAACATAATGCCTTGAGGAATCCAGAGCGGAGTGTTTGTCAGAGTTCCGGAGGTAGAAGAATAACGCCAGGTGGAAGCCACCATTCGGTAAAGATAATAGAGCAGGTAGCCCATGAATCCTGTGGCAACGGCTGTGGCAACGACCTCAATCCAACCGGCAATACGCTCCGGAAACTGGCTCAAGATCAATTCAATCCGAATGTGTCCACCTTCATGCAAAGTGAGACCTGCGCCCCAAAACACCAAAATGGCCAACCCATACGCAGAATACTCATCTGCAATTAGAGTGGTTGCCTGAAAAAAATTCCAGAGAAAAATTTCAAGCAAAATCAACAGGACGGTTCCGCCGAGCAAAACTGCTGCGACGAAAGCCATCCCACGATTCAGCCGATCCACATAGTGAAGCAGGCTTTCCATTTAAAATTAAAGGTCGCGTCCGGTGATTTTTGCGTATTGGTCAAAAATCGCTTGAGCATCTGATCCAGCTTTGTTGACCCATGCAGAACGTAATTTACGTCCCATTTCGTCCAGATCAGTACGGAAAGCAGGATCAACATCCAGCACTTTCAATCCATTTGCTTTGAGTTTAGCAAGGCTTGTGCGTTCCATGTCTCCAGCCAAATTCCACATTTCATCTTCCATTTGAGTTGCAACTGCCTGCACAGCACGTTGAACTTTGGTCGGTAGATTGTTCCAGGCACCAATATTAACATTGACCATATTCACTGGACCAACAATGTTGATACGAGTGAAATAGTCCAGCATCTCCCAGGCTTTTGCATCAACACCGGAAGCAGATGAGGTATACATTGAATCCAAAAGTCCTGCTTTCATCGCGGGATAAACTTCACTGAAAGGCATTTTACGAGCGGCGATTCCAGCCAATTTTCCAAAGGCCAAACCTGTTCCGTCATACACACGCATTTTCAAACCTTTGAGGTCTGCAGCAGAACGGATAGCACGCTTTGTATAAATTCCGGAAAAGGGCCAGACGCTAGTGTAAAGTGTGAATTGATTGAATTTTTTCAATGTTTTTTTGTAGGTTGGTTTGGCCAACTGATACATCAAACGCTGTTCAAAGGTGTTGCTTGACAAAAATGGCTGTGCAGTCATTGCCAAAACAGGAGCATCGCCTTCTACAATTCCGGTTGGAATTTCGGAAATCACAAGCTGTCCTTCTGCAACAGCACGCAGCAATTCTGGACCTTTAAATCCTAAGGAGGATCCAGGGTGCAAACGGATTTCTAACTCTCCGCCTGTTGCTGCTTTTACCTGGTCTGCAAAACGTTGTGCTCCTTTCGAATGGAAATTTCCGGCAGGATAGTTGAGGTGCATGTCCCAAACTGTTTTAGCCATGGCAACCCCTGAAGCAATCAACATGACTGCTAATAATAACATTATTTTACGCATATTTTCTCCTTGTTATGCAAATATTTAAAATTGTAAGCATCCTTATTTATCAGCACACCTACATGAAAAAAGATTAATGCTAACAAGTAATAACAATAACACAAGATTAAATCAAAATGCCAACAAACCATTTATTCTGCTATAAACATAACAATCTGGTAACAGAAACATCCTATTGTCTATTAGACAGAATAAATAATAACATTATATAATTGTAATTATTGATGATATATAAATTTAATTTATTAACATTAGCTTTGATGCTCCCGTAAAAAGTCTTTATGACACCAATGTTTGTCATTCCCGCAAAAGCGGGATTCCATTATTTCAGATACTTACAAGTTCCTGGATTCCCGCTTTTGCGGGAATGACAACTATTTACTAAGCCATCAGCTTTATTTACATAGTCATTTTAATCATTTTAATTGCGTCACACCTGCAACATTTTCAACAATGCAGACTTGGAAGTGTTGGTTGCGCTGTCTTGATAAACGGCTTGGCCTTGATCCATGACGAGGAAATCAGTGGCTACTTCTAAAGCAAAAGACAGATTTTGTTCGACAAGTAAAAATCCTGTTTTTTGTGTGCTACGCTTCTTAATGAAATATACCATACTCTCAATGTTTTCGGATTGCACTCCTTCTGAGGGTTCGTCTAGAATGACGAGCGGATTGTTTTCGGCAAGTGTGCGGGTGAAGGACAGGAGTTTTTTTTCGCCTCCGCTCATTGTTCCAGCTTTTTGGTCTAAGCGTTTGAAGAGTTTGGGGAATTTTTCAAAATAGGGACCACAAAAACTCAAATCCGGAAGAGTTTGCATTAAGATCAGATTTTCTCGGATGGAAAGATTGTCGAACACACTTTGTTCCTGCGGTGCATAACTGACTCCGAGTTGTTGGCGTTGATGCGGCTGTTCTAGTCCTCTTTTCTTCAACGTTCCATCATTTCACTGACAAATTGCTATTGCGTCAGCAGTGCATAATTCAACCTTGCAAATTAGGAACACAAATACTAAAATGCAAGCATGATAAAAAGATCATTAGAAAAAATACTGGTTGATGCAATTAACAACATGCCTGTTGTTGCTCTGCTTGGACCACGGCAAGTAGGTAAAACCACATTAGCATTAGAGGTTTCAAAGCTTATTGACAAAGATAGTCATTATCTTGATCTTGAGCTAGACTCCGATATTGCAAAATTATCTGATGCTGAAGCCTATCTCAGACGGTTTAAAAACAAGCTTTTAGTTATTGATGAGATACAACGTCAGCCAGATCTTTTTCGTTTGCTACGATCCTTAGTTGATATTCGCAAAAGAGCCGGTGAAAGCACAGCTCAGTTTTTACTGCTAGGATCATCATCCCGTGATTTGATCCAGCATTCTTCAGAAACACTGGCAGGCCGTATCAGATTTATTGAGCTAAGTCCATTTTGCGTGACCGAGCTCAACGCCCAAAGTGGGCATCAATATGATATGGAACAACACTGGTTGCGAGGTGGTTTTCCTGACAGCTACTTAGCCACAACTGATGATCAAAGCTGGTCTTGGAGGGGGGATTTCATCTCATCTTATATTGAAAGAGATATTCCACTGATGGGGCCACATATTCAACCAACTACAATACGCAGACTTTGGACAATGTTGGCGCACAACAACGCACAACAAGTTAACTATTCCAAACTTGGTGAAAGTATTGGGGTTAATTACAAAACCATTAAAAGTTACATAGATACACTGAGTGATTTTTACATGGTCCGGCAGATTCCGCCTTGGTCCGGAAACACCAAAAAACGATTAGTGAAAGCACCAAAACTGTATCTTCGTGATTGTGGTATTGCCCATCGATTTTTGAACATTACTGATTTTGAGAGTCTGTTAGGTCATCCTATTGTTGGAGCGAGTTGGGAAGCCTTTGTTCTTGAAAATATACTCAGTCAACTGACCGGTAAATGGCAATGTAGTTATTACAGAACTTCTGCACGGGCTGAAATTGATATTGTGCTGGAAGGACCAAAAAATGAACTCTGGGCCATTGAAATAAAGCGCTCATTAGCCCCAACCCTCTCAAAAGGATTTCATTATTCTTGTGACGACATCGGTGCCACCCAAAAATTTGTCATCTATCCAGGACATGAAAGATACCCGATAGCAAATAACATAGAAGTAGTTGGACTTTCTGAGTTTTTAAGCAGCGTAAATTTCAATTAAGGCAGCTTCTAAAAAAAGGCTGATTCTGGAAACTAATCTTGATCCATGTTTTCCATTGAACCACGGATAAACGCCAATTGAGTCAGCAGTATTTTCTGTTGCTCTTTGGTAATCTTCTGCCAGTTTTCCGTAATTTCCTGGAGCACTTTTCTGAGTTTAATTTCTGTTATGGAAGAGTCCGGAGAATCGAGAGAAGTAATTGCGGGCAGGAGTTGGCTGAATTGTGAATTTTTTTCACGGTTCAGCAATTCATGATAATTCCAACCGAAAAGAGAAGAGATACGTTTCAGCAAATCCGGATCAGGATTTACAGTTCCGGATTCAAGCTGTTCGTATAATTCAGGATTAATTTGCAGTAAGAGGGATATGCCTTCCACATTTTGATCCGCCTTCATTCTCGCCTGAAGTATTTGTTCATGCAGCGGAACCGGAGCAGGTACATCCGGAATTTCCAGTTCTTCCTGCTTTGGTAAACGTGCCTGAATATCTCTGACATGAAACAGTGGTTGGCGTTTGCCGAGTAGAACTGAAGTCTGGGAGTTGATTTTTTGCAGGATTTGTTTGTAATTCCAGCCAAACAGCGAGCATAATTTACGCAGCAATTCGTCAGGTGGAATAACACCATTTTCGAACTCCTGATAGTAATCTACAGAGATACCCATTAAAGTCGCAATACCCAACGCGTCCTGATTAACAGCCTCTCGTGCATCCTTGATTAATTTTGCTAAAGCAGTCGGCGCAGACTCTGCAGAATTATTATCTGCTGAAGAAGACTGCTGATTTGGCGGGATAGTTTTGCTATTTCTCGGAGAGGGAATATTGTCGGCAAGTCTTTTTATTTCCTGATAATTCCACTCAAACAAAGCACAAAGCCGTTGAAGAGTTTCATCCGGAGGAATCCAGTCTTTTTCCAAGCGTGCATATTCTTCCGGTTCCATCTGCATCAGCAAGGCCAGCCCTTCAATACTTTGGCCGATGTCTTCGCGGAACTCGAGTATCATTTCGTTCAGTTTAGACATTTTGCGCTGCTGAATTAAAATCCCGTTAGTTAATTAAAGGTGCGTAATTAACGACCTTTAACATCCAGCATTGTTGTATGCCGCTTCAGGGTTCTCAAAATTAAATATGCCACAAGAGTAATCCAGAAGAGATTGCTCCACACAGGTACAAGATAAAATTTCCCTTCAACCAAAAAGTTGCCTATCAGATCAAGAATTGAAAAACAAAGAACTAGAGCAAAGAGGCTTGAATATTCTCTACGTAAAATATTTTTGAAGGAAAATTCCAGTGACGGACTGTCCCACTTGGAAAACGCTGGGAAAAAACCGGGAGTGGCATCAGACCATTTTTCAAAGTCTTCGCCAAATTTACCCCTGAGAAAATCTTCTTCCGCGATCATGATCCTTTCGTAATAGAGAGCAAATGCCAAAGTATAAATCACCGGCATCCACCAGACAAAAGGAAAGAGTACTACCCCAAGTCCCATCAGGTAATTTCCCAAATAGAGAGGGTGTCTTACTACAGAATACCAGCCGGTTGTATTCAAAACTTCCGCAATTTGCTCCCTGGTATTTCTTCCGGAGGTGTTTTGCGGCGTGTGTCCCACAACCAGAATTCTGGAAAATAAACCCAGCAATCCGACAAACAGACTAAAAAGTCCCCAGGTTGTGGTCATCTCCCGATCACCTCCTACATATTCGTATTCCGCCATTGCAGGAATGAATATCAAAATTATGACAATTGGGAAATAACTCCGCCAGCGAAACAACCAGTAACCTGTGGAAACAAGTTTTTTTTCAAGCTTCATGTGATGACTCCTCTATCTTTTTTTAAGATGTATATGTAACTCAGCCCCTCGAACAAACGACTTATCCGGAAACAAATAGTTCTTAATCCAATGCTTCTTCCAGCAAAAATTGCTGTTGCATAACTTCCTGTCGCAGACTCGTACAGCGCCAATATTAATTAAATTCACTGCTATTACTGTGACAAATTTTTTCACAAGGTAAAAGGCATAACTCTTGGATTCACTTTCGCTGGGTATGTTGCCAAATTTTAAAGCCGGCGGAAGTATATTTGTTCTAAGTTCAGGTCTATGAAAATAAAAGGATTATTAGTTTTTTTTACAGTTTTACAGTTTTTTTTCTCCGGAGAAGAATCTGCGCTTGCTGGTGGAGAAAATTTTGGTCTGGGTCCCCTTGAAATTCGACCTCAATTTTTAGTGAACCAACCTTTCCTCGCAATGTCTCCTGAAAACACTTTGACCTTAAAAGGTGGTGAAACAAGATTGTCTATTGGG
>Ga0209559_1001453_pt1 | contig 10843 bp, 13 predicted proteins | sample SaaInlV_110m_DNA_FD_184677 | JGI IMG/M metagenome (GOLD analysis project Ga0209559, IMG submission 184677) | Marine microbial communities from expanding oxygen minimum zones in the Saanich Inlet - Saanich Inlet SI074_LV_165m_DNA (SPAdes) (version 2) | ecosystem: Environmental > Aquatic > Marine...
CGTGAAGGTCATGATCAGCGATATGCAATTGATGCAACCAAGATTGAAAGTGAGCTTCATTGGACGCCAGAATATACTTTTGAAAAAGGCATTCAAGAAACACTCAAATGGTATTTAGACAACCAAGACTGGGTGGCCAACGTTGTGAGCGGTGAATATCAAAATTGGATTAAGGAGCAATACGTATGAAAATACTATTGCTAGGTGCTAATGGGCAGGTGGGCACCGAACTACAGCGAACACTACTTGTTTTTGGCGAGCTAAAGTCATGCACAAGGGCGCAGGCTAATCTTGAAGATCTGCAAGGTCTTCGTTCTTTAATACAAGATTACCAGCCTAATGTCATTGTTAATGCGGCAGCCTATACTGCGGTAGATCGAGCAGAATCGGATAAAAACCAAGCAGAACTTATTAATTCAACTGCAGTTGGTGTTATGGTTCAAGAGGCCAAAAACTTAGACGCATGGTTAGTGCATTATTCAACTGACTATGTATTTGATGGTGAAAAGCTCGAGGCTTATATTGAATCAGATACAACAAATCCAGTCAATGTATACGGCAGTACAAAATGCAAGGGCGAGGAGTTAATTACGAGTAGCGGGTGTAAGCACCTAATATTTAGGACCAGCTGGGTATATGGATTCCATGGTAATAATTTTGCCGGGAACATGATTAGATTATTTCAAGAAAAAGACGAGTTAAGTGTTGTTAGTGATCAAATTGGCGTACCAACGAGTGCTGAGCTGATTGCCGATATTACTTCTGTGTGCTTAATGCAGGCACTACGAAAAAATACAGATTTATCCGGTATTTATCATCTTGCACCTAGTGGCAATACAAGCTGGTACGGATTTTCGCAGTATTTACTTGAAAAAGGACAATTTATTGTTGATGGTTTATCTAGCCATTCTGTTAATTTAAATCCTATACCAACATCGCAGTATCCAACACCAGCAAAGCGTCCTAAAAACTCACTATTAAACACCAATAAGATCAGCAAAGAGTTCGGTATTTTTATGCCCATGTGGCAAATACATGTTGATCGCTTTCTTAATCAAAATTATGGAGATTAGATATGAAGCGTAAAGGCATTATTCTTGCGGGAGGGTCTGGCACTAGATTGTATCCAGTAACCCAAGTGATTTCAAAACAATTGTTACCGGTGTTCGACAAACCAATGATTTATTATCCATTGACGACACTTATGCTTGCAGGCATACGAGAAATACTTGTTATCTCAACACCTCATGACACACCTTTGTTTGAACAGTTATTAGGCGACGGATCAAAATGGGGTCTAGATATTAGCTATGCAGTACAACCATCACCAGATGGATTGGCACAAGCCTTTATTATCGCTGAAGAGTTTCTATCTGGCGCACCATCAGCCTTGGTTTTGGGTGACAACATATTCTATGGTCATTCATTTTCACACTTGCTTGACTCGGCTAATTCACAACAAGAGGGCGCAACAGTATTTACCTATCATGTGCATGATCCAGAGCGTTATGGTGTTGCTGAATTTGATGCAAATGGCAATGTTATTAGCCTTGAAGAAAAGCCTGAAGATCCAAAATCTAACTACGCAGTAACCGGCCTATATTTTTACGATAACAAAGTGGTTGATTATGCCAAACAAATCAAGCCATCACATCGTGGAGAGCTAGAAATTACTGATATTAATAAGCTTTATATGGATGATAACAAACTATCAGTTGAAGTTATGGATAGGGGTTACGCATGGCTTGATACGGGTACCCATGAATCACTATTGGAAGCTCATAGTTTTGTGCAAACCATCGAGCATCGCCAAGGCTTAAAAATTGCCTGTCCTGAAGAAATAGCCCACAATCAGGGCTGGATTAGCAATGCCGACCTTAAAGAATTAGCACAACCTCTGCTTAAAAATAATTACGGAAAATACCTAATGCAAGTATTAAAGGAGGCTGGTTAATCATGAAAGCAACACCACTAGCTATACCTGAAGTAATTTTATTCGAGCCAACCATATTTACTGATGAGCGAGGTTTTTTCTTTGAGAGCTTTAACCATAAAAAATTTGAAGAAGCTGTTGGATATGGCGTTAATTTTGTACAAGACAATCATTCTAAATCAACCAAAGGTGTATTGAGAGGATTGCATTATCAATTGCCACCAAAGGCACAAGGCAAGCTTGTGCGTGTTACTCAAGGAGAGGTGTTTGATGTTGCGGTTGATATTAGGAAAAATTCGCCAACATTCGGCAAGTGGGTGGGCGAGAAGCTGTCAGCTGAAAATAAAAAACAATTATGGGTCCCAGAAGGATTTGCACATGGTTTTTTGACATTATCTGAGACTGCTGAGTTTTTGTATAAGGTGACTAATTATTACTCGACAGAGCATGAGCAATGCATTGTTTGGGATGATAATCTTATTGCTGTTAATTGGCCACTTGATGCCATCCCATCACTTTCTGAAAAAGACCAGAAATGCCACCCTTTTTCTAAGGTGACATTCAAAGAAGATTAACTATGCTGACTTATATTAAAAAAATTATTAATTATTGTTTGTTAGTGCCAGTAAGAGTTTTTTATAGATTTTATTTTTATTATAAAGATGTGAAAAATTTTATATCAACTGTTTTTTTTGAAGAGGTGTTGTCTGACAAAATTATAGAAAATTCTATAGGTGATAAATTTTGTGTACTGCTCTTGTACCAAAAATATGACATACAAAGCAACATTTTAAATTTACTAAGAGTTTTAAAAGAAAAAAACATTAATGTATTAATTGTTAGCAATCTAAAGATTAATAAAGATAACGCAAGACTTCTTGAGCCATATTCCTACAGGATCATCGAACGTAAAAATTATGGGAGAGATTTTGGTGGATATCGCTGCGGAATTCTTAAAGTTCTCAATGATAATAAGCCTAAAAGACTAATTATTTTAAATGATAGTATTTTTTATCAAACAAGAGGATTGGATAATTTTGTAGCTGAAATGTCCGAAAACATAGATGAGGAATTTATTGCAGCAACAGAAAATTTTGAATTTGACCACCATGGTGGCAGTTTTGCTTTATCTTTCGGCAAAAATTTAATTAATGATAAAAGGTTTGTAAGCTATTGGAGAAATTATAGGAATTCAGAATTTAGACCAAAAGTTATTAAAAAAGGAGAGCTTGGGTTAAGTAGTTTAATAATTAATAAAATCGGGATAAAGCCATATATTATTTACAATATAAAAAGCCTACAAATTAGTATGAAAAGCGCTGCTTTTAATGAAATAAATACCAGCGTTAAATCCATGCCGTCTAGTTTTTATACGAATCCTAATAAAGAACTTTATGTCGAAAATTTATTAAATAACAAAATCTCAAAATCTATATTTATTGAGAATTTTTTTAATTCTCAGAATGAAGATAGTAATGATTTATTTATCAAGAATGAAATTATGAAGAATGAAGGTTTGGATAACAAAAGTATTTTAGACCTAATTAGCCTAGATACTAAAAATGCAATGATAGAGAAAATTACAGGGTTTGGTTTTAAAGGTAGTCAAATACATTTATTGGGATATGTTTTTTCTCAATATTTAAGATGTCCAATTGTAAAAAACGATCTAGTGGTTCGCCTAGTTTACAGACCTGAAGAGTTATTATGCTTCAAAAATATGATGACTGATTCTGAGTATGAAGAGTTTATGTTTATTCAAGTATCTAGGGGTAATCCGTTAATTCATTGGAAAGGAAAGAAGAAGTTATTGATGTTATTAGGGTATATATAAAATGAATATATTAGAGCAATATGTGAAAAATAAACCAAACCCTCAATTAATGATTGACTTGTTTAAAGGTGAGTGGAGTTCAATTGTTCCTAAGGTTGATTCAGGTGGCTTTGCAGATCTTTTTAATGACCATCGAATCAATCTTTTGGCGTCAGAGATAGATCAAGGTTTTTCAAATAAATCTATTTTAGAACTCGGTCCTTTAGAGGGGGGGCATTCATACATGATGTCTGATATGGGCGCAGAATCTGTCACATCAATTGAAAGTAATTCGAGAGCTTTTATAAAGTGTTTAATTGTTAAAGAAATTTTGCAAATGGGTAATGTGAATTTTTTATTAGGAGATTTTGATAAATTTTTACAGACCACAAATAAAAAATACGACTTTGTGCTGGCTTCAGGAGTTATTTATCATTGCTTAAACCCTATACAGGTTTTATCCAATATTTCAAAAGTTACCGATCAAATAGGTATATGGTCGCATTATTTTGACCATGAAATTTGCAATAGTATCTATAAAGAAAGGTTTGATTATAAAGGAAAATTAGTTTTAGTTAATAATTTTGAAGCTAGATACTTTCAGTTAGATTACAAAGAATCGCTTAATTGGAGCGGATTTTGTGGTGGGCCAAATCCTAGTACAAACTGGATAGAAAAATCAACCTGGATCAACTTCTTTAATTCTCTTGGTTTTGATTTTAAAATAATCGCAGAAAGTTTAGATCATCCAAATGGACCTGAGTTTACCGCAATTGCTACTCGTAAATCTGGTGCAAAATGATAGAATTAAAAAATATTGGTAGAATCTATCTTCCGGTAGCTATGGCGTTCAATGAAGTAAGGGTTAGATATGCTAGAACCAGTATAGGACCATGGTGGCAAACAATCAATATGCTGGTATTGTCTTTAGTGCTTTCTTTTGTTTTTACAAAAGTATTTGATACGCCCAGTGAGCAATATATTCCATTCCTAATTACAGGGTTGATTTTCTGGAATTTTATGCAAGCTGTTTTAATCGAGTCAAGTGTTTGTTTAATTCACTCTAGGAATTTAATATTAAATACTACAAATCCTATTTGGACGTATCCATTTAAACTTGTTATTAAGGCGTTAATTCAATTTTTGCATCATATAGTGTTAATCCCTATTGTCATATATTACTTTGATATTAGTATTGGCCCAATGGCTATTCTTATGTTTCTAATTGGCATAATGGTATTTACCTCTATATTAGTGCTAACTTCCAACATACTTGCAATATTGGGGTCACGATTGCACGATTTAGAGCAAGTAGTTACAAATATAATTCAGGTGCTATTTTATGCAACCCCGATAATTTGGATGCCATCGTTGTTGGCAGGTAGGATGTCTTTTCTTGAGTACAATCCTTTTTATCATTTGATTAACATGCTTAGAATCCCGGTCATAGGGGGAGATATGCAAATATGGCAAAATTCACTTGTATTCTCAATCGCACTCCTTAGTTTTTTGATTTTATTTAATTATTATGTGTATAGGCGCTACTCAAAGATGGTGTCTTATTGGGTTTAGATTATGGTCAGTATAAAACATGCATCAGTTGGCTTTAAAAGTAACCTTAATAAATCTTTTCTCAAAGGTGGATTTCTAGAAAAATCTACGTATGATCAATATGCTTTATTTGATGTGAATCTTGATTTTAGTAATGGGGATAGAGTTGGTGTTATTGGAAAAAATGGAGCAGGAAAAACAACATTTTTAAGAATGATGGCCGGAATACACACCCCCACCAGTGGTAAAGTCTCATCTAGCGGAAGCATCTCGTGTTTGACACAATTAGGGTTATATTCTGATGGGGAGATGTCAGGCAGAGATGTTATTAAACTGGAAGCTATCGGGAAAGGGTTAACCGGAAAAACTCTTAAAGAAGCCCTTGATAAATCAATTGAATGGACTGGTCTTGGAGACGCTATTGACAGACCTATTAAGACGTATTCTTCTGGGATGCAGCTAAGAGTTTCGATAGTTTCTTCAACAATCATACCTACTGACATTTTATTAATGGACGAGTGGCTATCAGTAGGAGATATTGAGTTTCAGGAAAAGACAGAATTGAGACTGCAATCCTTGCTTAATCACTCAAATATTTTCGTGATTGCTACCCATTCAATGGAGACTGTTCAAAGGCTTTGTAATAGAGTTGTTATTTTGGAAAAAGGTAGGGTTATATTTGACGGTTCCGTTGCAGATGGAATTGACCTTTATAGACAGCCTAACTAGAATTTAATTTCTATTTTTATCTACTTTAGATAAAAGTTTTCTTGGTAAATAAACTGCATTAGCTACATTAAATACATAAGTAATATGTGCCAGTGTTATTGGTATGTAGTTAGCTTAATGGTGCTACATTGTTTAAAGATATTTGCCACACTCACTATGCAGTAGATTCACGTTTTTATCACTAGATAAGATTGAAAATATGAAGTTTTATCTGATAGTGATTTTGACTCTATTGAGACGTTTATTAGGCACGTTATTTTGTCATTTTCCAAGCATGCATCAACAGATAAGAGCATTGTTATTAAAAATCATCCAAATAGATAGGGGTCGAGTTGATTACTCTAAGTTTATTGCTGATTTATCACAAGAGCTAAATATTGCTAATAGAGTGAAAGTTGTTCATAATGTTTATCTGCCAACACTACTGAAGAATGCTATTGGTACTATAACAATTAATAGCATTGTTGGATTGTCATCCGTATATCACGAAACACCTGTTATTTGCTTGGATAGGGCTATGTATAATATAGAAAGGCTAACAGCTAAAGATGTAGATCTTGATGGTGTTTGGTGTTTGGAGTTTGGATCTTCAAGTGAATAAGGGCCTGTATAAAAAGTTTAGAGTTTATCTGGTAAAGAATACTCAAATTAATATGAGCTTTTATAAATGAAAGAAAATTGGAAAGACGATAATTGTGCTGCAATGCAATCTCATTATGCAGTTTATTCTGTTCCAGAAGCCGCTGCATTATGGTGTGGTGTAGAAAAAGATCAAATTGATGGAATTCTTTCAGGAATTACTAAACTTTCAGAAAGTGGCTTTGGTAGAGGGGTTTGCTTACATGATGATGTGCCATGCCTTGAGCCTAGAAGTAGAGCTATTGCTGATGCGATTTTGAGTGGTGCATTGGCTCATGGTAGAGAGGATGGCAATCCAGTTGACTCTAATGATCATGTTGCCGCTGAACGACGTCATGTTTTAGGCCGTGACTTAAAACGTTGGATGGAAGCTGAATTTCCTAATGAAAAGCCAGCATTTCTATTTGATGATATTGAGCGAAATTCACATGATTCAATTACCCTTGAGGCGTATCAATCACTTAAAGCTGATAGAGATGCTTTACAGTTGAGAGTAGATGATTCAATCACCTCCTTCAAAGAACTGCGTGGCGAGAAAAAGAAAATTGAAAAAGAATTGTCCTTAGTAAAAGCACAATTATCTGAATTTAAGGACGTGGTAAAAAATAAAGATTATAGTGTGCTGGCCAAAAGCTATTATTGGGATAAATTAATGAACCTTGCAATAAAAGTTATTAATGAATACCCCTCATGGAAAAGCCACCAAAGAAAAGTTCAAAAATCTGGAAACCTTCAAGATTGGTTAGTAAATGATTGCAATGCAAACAATCGTGAAGCAGAAATATTGAAGAAAATTCTATCAGAAGAGTTCCCAGAACTCAATTAAAACAAACAGATACGTCTGTCATGATCTGTGTCATATGACAAGGATTGTGACATAGATAGTTACCATCAATAATATGAACATGTTTAACAACATACTATGAGGTATGAACATGTCTATTGTTATTTTAAGACTACCAACAGTTATTTCACGCACAGGACTTTCTAGAAGTTCAATTTATTTGCGTATATCCCAAGGTGAATTTCCATCGTCTATTTCTTTAGGAGGTCGAGCTATTGGCTGGATTGAAGAAGATATTGAAAATTGGCTACAAGCAAAAATTGAAGCCAGTAGAGCGGTAGTAAGTTGAGTAAGAAAATCAACCCAAATTGTGTAAAAATTCACCGAAATTACTCGGTAGAAGATATAGCTAATTCATTGTCTGTACATAAAAATACAGTTCGTGGCTGGTTTAAAAAAGGTTTGGACACTATTGATAATAATAAACCAGCCTTAGTCTTAGGCAGTGTTTTAAAACAGTTTCTTAAAGGAAGGAGGATGGCAAATAAAAGAGTCTGCAAATTACATGAAATTTATTGCATGAAATGTAGAGAGCCAAGAATACCTGCTGAAAATATGGCTGATTTTAAGTTGATAAATCAAAATAAGGTACGTCTAATTGCCCTGTGTCCTGTGTGCCATAGCGTGATGAATAAGTTTGTTAGTCTAGGGAAAATACCGCTGATTATGGATAAATTAGATGTGGCATTACCGCAAGACCAAAAACGATTATTCAATCCCTCCAACCCCCTCGTAAACAGTAACTTAAAACAGAGAGAGAAAACACTATGAAACACAATGCAGAGAATGAAAGAATTAAACGTCAATATTTTCTTTTTTTGAAAGAAGCTAAGCGGTTAAATGAGGCATCAATTGACTCCGTAACCATGGCAATATATCGCTTTGAAGATTACAATAAATTCAAAAGTTTCAAGACTTTTAATTTTGAACAAGCAGTTGGATTTAAGAATTTTTTAGCAAAACAGAAGGCAAAATTATCGGGAAATCCGTTAAGTAAATCTACAATTAACTCTACTTTGAGATGCTTGAAAATATTTTTTCAGTGGCTTTATTTGCAAACAGGCTATAAATCTAAAATTAACTATACCCATACTGAATATTTTAATTTATCAGAAAAAGAAACTCGTATTGCCACGACTAAGAGAAGTAGGCCAATACCAACTATTGAGCAAATAAAGCATGTCATTAATATATTGCCAACTTGTAGTGTTATTCAAAAAAGAGATCGTGCGTTAATTGCCTTTACTCTTTTGACAGGAATGCGAGATGCTGCAATAGCTTCTTTAAAGATTAAACATATTAACTTTAATGAAGACTATGTATTTCAAGATGCAAGAGAGGTTGAAACTAAGTTTAGTAAAACCTTTACTACTTATTTCTTTCCTGTTGGTGATGATATTCGTAACATAGTCTTTGATTGGGTTGAATATTTGAAAGAAGAGGAATTATTTGGCGAAGGTGACGCTCTTTTCCCAAAAACAAGTATGACAATTGGAAGTGATGGCCAATTTAAAGCTACGGCGCTGTTGACTGATAATTGGTCAAACGCTTCACCAATTAGACGAATATTTAAAGAAATATTTGAGAGGGCTGACTTAACTTACTTTCGACCTCATAGTTTTAGAAGTACGCTAGCTAAACTGGGTGAAAGACTTTGTCAATCTCCTGAGGATTTTAAAGCTTGGAGTCAAAATTTAGGACATGAAGGCGTGTTAACGACTTTTCTTAGCTATGGAGAAGTCCAGCAAGATAAACAGGCTGAAATTATTAAGCGATTAAAATTAAGTGGTAATGTTGATAATAAAGAAACCATAAAGCTGGCTAAAGAATTTATTGATAAAATGGCTAAGCTTGCTAATTCTTAATCAGCCTTTAATGCATCTAAGAAATTAGACCACTGGTTCATCATATCTCGTCGCTCACCTAAATACTCAGCGTGATTGTAAGTCGCCTTGATTTTGTTTCTTTCACCATGGGATAGCTGCCTTTCAATTATGTCACTTTTAAATCCTTGCTCATGTAGCTGAGTGCTAGCCATATGGCGGAGTCCGTGGGTAGTTAAAGTATCCTTATCGATACCTAGTCTTCGAAGGCCACTTCTCAAGCTTTCAGGTGAAATACTTTTATTTGGATTATTAACAATACTTGGGAATACATATTTGTGATTACCACTAATCCTCTGCATTTGTTTGAGCAGGAAGGTAACTTGAGGTGACAAAGGCACAATATGTTCAGATGCCATTTTCATTCGCTCTTTTGGAATCTTAATCTGTTGGTTTTCAAAATCAACCTCACTCCATGGCAATTGTGCAAGCTCTGAAGGACGTAAAAATACGTGAGGCGCTATTTTTAATGCAATACCAACTTGAGGGCTTCCTTCAAACTTATCTATGGTTTTTAACAGTTTGGCGATGTCTTCTGTTTTAGTGATATGTGCAAAGTTCTTAACTGTTTTTTTCTTAAAGATGTCATCGGGTAAATCTCGAGTAGGGTCAACACTCAACAGTTCAAGACCCACTGCGAATCTAAATACTCTTCTGGTGTAACCTCGAACCTTTCCAAGAGTTTCAATAACACCAAGCTCTTCGATTTTCTTAAAGACCCGAAGCATATCTTGAGCAGAGATATCATCAATTGGTCTGCTGCCAATGTGTTTAAGTAAGTGCCGACGACACTGACTCATTACCTTTTTTGTATGGCTAGCACTCCAGGTATGCTTATTTTGCTCAAACCATTTATGAAATAGCTCATCAAAGCTTATCTTTCTATCGAGATCAATCTTATCTTGAGAAGCCTTTTTGGCTCGATACTCACTGGGATTAAACCCTTGGTCGAGTAAATCTCTTTGCTCGTCGCGTAAGTATCTTGCAGTCTTTAGACTTACCTTAGGATATTTTCCTAAGGAGATCATATTGGGTTTTTTGTTGAATCGATAGCGATAACGCCAATATTTCAATCCTGCTGGCGTTATTTCAATTGCCAGGCCATTACTATCAGACATTCTGTAAAGCTTAGTTTGAGCTTTTGCAGTTTTAATTTTAGTATCGGTTAGCATGGGAGTATTATTGCACACTATTGCAGAAACTTCTACTCACTTTTCTACTCACTTTATAGTGGAATTGTATGAAATACCATGAAATCTCATAGGACGTAGTTTTACCTACAGCCCTTTGTTTATAAGCTCTATGAGACGTTATAGGATGTAGTGAAAACTGAAGATGGTGCCCGGGGCCGGAATCGAACCGGCACGCCCGTGAAGGCGCAGGATTTTAAGTCCTGTGTGTCTACCAATTTCACCACCCGGGCATGAATTGTGATTATGTTTTATAGACAC
>Ga0209559_1001470_pt1 | contig 10713 bp, 8 predicted proteins | sample SaaInlV_110m_DNA_FD_184677 | JGI IMG/M metagenome (GOLD analysis project Ga0209559, IMG submission 184677) | Marine microbial communities from expanding oxygen minimum zones in the Saanich Inlet - Saanich Inlet SI074_LV_165m_DNA (SPAdes) (version 2) | ecosystem: Environmental > Aquatic > Marine >...
ACGGCTGCGTGAGTACGTCGCGGGCCTGATGCCCTCCGGGTTCTTGATGGACCCGACGCGCTCTGAGTTCGACTTCAAGTTCGATCCGCTGTGGGTCAACCACTTCCACCTGGGCGTGCCCCGGTCTGCCACCGGCAGCCTCGACGCAGACGAGACGCAGCCGGTCGTGTGGGCCAACGTCAACGGCTGGATGGTCCCGGTCGCTGGAACGGACATCACTGGCACGGCTGATGTCCACAACGTCGTCAAGCTCTACCCCGCCCCCGGTTCCGATACCCGCGTGGACTTCGTGTTCCTGGAGGTCTGGAACTCCCTGGTCCAGCCGAACCCCTCGACGCTGAACAAGCCCACGCTCTCGACCGTCTGGAAGTACGGCAACGTCCAGCACGGCGGCACGAACATCACGGACGACCTCGAAGACCCGACCATCGGCTTCGAGACCAGCAAGCGAGTGCAGGTCCAGTACCGCATCCGTGTCTACGGCCAGGGCCTCGGCGGTGGAGCCAGCGTGAACCTCGCTGTCCACCCGGACGGCTTCGGTGACCCGAACATCCTCGGCCGTGGGGCCAACGTGTCCGCCCCGGTCGCCGGGATGCAGTGGGCCAACATGCGGGAGCAGCTCGGTGACCCCTCCCTGTGGCGAGCAGGCGACGGCGACCCGAACAACGCCCTGGGCACCATCGACGGCTACACCTACGCCATCCCGATCTGCGCGGTCTTCCGCCGGAGCCGCGAGACCTACGTGGCCGTCAAGACCAGCGGCAACCCCACGCAGAACGGAGCGACCCTCCGCACGCCTGGCGTCTACCTGCTGGTCGATCCCCTGACGGGTGCTGTGCCCCTGCTCCAGGCGTCCCTTGGTGCGGCTCTGGGGCCGGACGACGGCAAGCTGGCCCCCTTCACCATCGCGGTAACGAACATCAACGGGTCGGGCCTCGAAGACACGGCCCACACGCTGTCGAGCATCTACCTCCAGATCGAGGATGAGATCGTCGGCATCTCGGCTGTGGACCTGGTGGGCAACACCATCACCATCCCGGCAGGTGGCCGTGGACGGTGGGGAACGGCTGCTGCGGGGCACGCGACGGCGACCCCCATCAACCAGTTCAACACCCGCCCGGACGGCCTGTACGCGGACGAGGTGGCCTCTCAGGACGTGCTGGACCTCCGCAGGGCGGTGAACCCGGGCGACTGGGACTACAACCGCATCCTGTCCCACAACGTCGCAGCTCTGGCCAAGGGCACGCTGCGGACGGCGTGGAAGGAGAGCAACCCCGGTGACACCGAGGGTCCGGTCGTCCACGAAGTCGTGGACATGTACGCCGGGGACGAGACGCACCCGAACCACACCGACGCGGCGGACGGCTCTGACGGCGTCCGCACGGTCTGGTCGGACGGAGCCACCATCCAGCCGGATGTGACGCTCCTCCTCAAGCACGACGCCACCCGCGACGCGGACGGCATGGTCGGCTTCACGAACACCGGGTTCGATGCCCTGGTGGAGTGGGATGTCGGTGCGAGCTTCAACCCCATCGGCTTCCTGAACACGGGCGGCGGGGCGACGGGTTGGTACAACGGCTCGTCGGTCCACCTGTTCATCGGCGGCACCACGGGCGAGCTGGGTGCGCGGGCGACCTTCCGTGCCGCCAACGTGCGGGACGTGCGCTTCGTCACGCCGGGCGAATACTGGAAGACGGGCTATCCGGTCGTTGACCCGAACACCGGCAACCAGCACCCCGTCTCCCTCCGGTTCATTGCCGAGAAGAGCATGGTGGCCCCGCCGTCCTCCCTGGCCGCAGCCGACAAGCTCATCGCCCCCGGTCCGCAGTACCCGTGGCGGGAGGAGTCGTTCGAGCGACCCTTCATCGTGCTCGGTGGGCTGCTGCACAGCAACCTGCGGATCACGGCTCTCGATGTCAGCGCCCTGACCATGGCGGTCGATGCCTACGGCACGACCCGCTTCTACCTCGACCTGACGAGCAAGGGCTTCGACTTCGACGCGGCTGGCGGGTTCAACAACGCCAGCGGTGGTGTGTTCCCGAATGACCCGTCGCAGGTGGCGACTCCGTTCCTGCGGGGCCAGCGCACCTTCTTCGGGATGCTGACCGATGACGGCCGGGACCAGACGGGAGCCTCTTCCGAGGTCTACCTGATGACCTTCGGTGACCCCACGGGCCGCAACAACAACGGTGCCTTCAAGGTCATCGGTGCTGGCACGGTGGGCTACACCAACGTCCCCGGCATCAACGCCGGAACGCTGGTGCTGGAGCCCCGGTCGGCGGACTTCGCTGGCTGGTCGGCCACTGGCTCCGGCAACGAGATCACGGTGGACTTCCGGTCGCAGTTCCACAACGCAGACGACATCAGCACCTACGCAGCTCGCATCGCCGACCTGGCCATCGTGCTGACCGACATCGGTGGCGAGTCCGGTGACGGAACCCCGTGGGACCTGGCGAACGTGGGCGCGAATGCTCTGGCCCAGTCGGGCGGTGCGTACTACGCCCCGAGCAAGATGGTCCTCTCGACCACGCTGCTCTACCACCCCGGCCGTTCGGCAACGACGCGAGTGGCCGACGAGTTCGTGCGCTTCGCCATGCGTGGCGGTTCGGAAGAAACGCTCGGGACGTACCTGCGACGGTCGCCGTCGAGCATCGACACGACCTTCTCGGCCATCGGGACGGCAACGGACGAGACGTACTGGCCGACCATCCACGTCGGCACCTGGAACCGGCTCTCCGGTCTCGGCTGGCACGCTCCCCTCGCCCCGGCCTACGGCGGCACTGTGGTGGGCTTCACCGAGCAGGACCGCGAGGCCGAGTGCTTCGTGGACCGTGGCAGCAAGACGGCCATCTTCCGGCCGTTCCGCAACCGGGACATGACGCTCCAGGCGCTGACCTGGCCGGACCCGGAGATCCCCGCAGGGAGCTGCCTGCTCGGTCCGTATGTGTACCCGGCCCCGGACTCGTCGGAGAAGGATGCTCTCCAGATCCTCACGGGCAACGACGGAGCCCCGCACGGCACGACGGGCAAGCGGATGGGCTTCATGGTCCCCCGCGAGTTCATGCCGCGCTTCGGTCGCCAGGACATCCCGTTCCGCCAGCTCAACCCCGGCACGGCCCCCACGGCTGCCGGGTTCATGCCGGGCATCAACCACCTGTTCACCGACGTGACCGACCTGACCAACCCGGTGTTCAACATCATCGGTGGTGAGCGGAACGCCGGAGGCGCGGAGGTCAACTCCCTGTTCATGGTGACGCGAGCCAGCGAGATCGTGTACGGCCACGGCAACAGCAGCTACGGCCCGAAGAACATCGGTGCCTACGGTGCTCGCAAGACGACCGACATCAACCCGGCTCTCGGGCCGAACCCTGCTGCTGTCGTCGCTGCGCTCCGGGCGGTCAACTCGTCCGACCTGGGCCGTGGGCTCAAGGGCATCCAGCTCCCGCCCTACATGGGCATCGCCCGGCTGTACGGCGTCTACGAGTTCGCGGACTACACGGCCAAGGGCGGCACGGCGTTCAAGGTCAACCGCTACGAGATGGAAGCGGCTCCGGTGTCGATCAACCTCCTCCGCGAGGATGCCGACCAGCAGACGCTCTTCATCCTCCAGGACGGTGCGCTGGACCTCACGGGGGCCGTGGGTGACCACACCTACATCATCCCGTCGAACGTGCTCGACCTGTCTCGCATCCCGACCTACACCGCTGGGGACGCCTTCGAGGACTACGACTACGTCGTCGAGGCGACGGTCTTCTTCTTCGCCCGGGGCTTCATCAACGAGAACAACGTGGTCCTCGTGCGCAAGCGGGACGGCTCCTACGCCCTCAACACCGATGGGGACGACGCAGAGCTGGAGAACGTGCCGATGTGCATCCCGTCTCCGGCGGGCATCAACGACCGGCTCTACAGCGCCTACAACCGCACCGTGTACCAGGGCGACCCCTACATGACGCGGGACGGCTCGACGCGGCAGGAGGCCGACTACGAGAACCGCTACGGGCGGCTCAAGCCCTCGCAGGCGTGGCTGCTCCGCACGGCAGTCCAGCAGTTCGACTCGGCGGGCGACTTCGTCCCGCAGATGGACAACGAGCGTGGCTTTGAGGTGCTCGCCTCGATGGACTTCTACACGACGCTCGGCACGGGCAAGGTCGGCGGGATGCTGTTCCCCGGCACCCCGCTCGACGTGGGGCACATCTCCGACACGCTGCTGGCCTCCAGCCGGATGCCGCTGACGGAGACCGCAATCGACTGGCGGATCGACGTTCGGGCCTTCACCGAAGGTCAGAAGATGAACCCCAGCCGGGCAGCGGCCTCTGTGGAGATCCTGGACGCTGCGTCCATGGCAAACGCCAACGAGCACGGCCGTGCCTTCCGCGTTCGGGTGACCCACCTCGACGCCACGGAGACGACCCTCTACGGCATCACCGCTGCACGGAACGGCGTGTTCGTGGCCAACCTCGTTCCGGCGGCGGACATCTTCGAGGTGGACGCCGGGGCCGATGAGCAGGCCACGGCGGACAACCTCGCCGTGCTCATCAACGACCACGTGGCCCTCTACCGCACGCTGACGGCAGCCGACGACGGCACCCCGAAGGTGACCCTCACGGCGATCCCGACCGGAGCAGAGGGCAACGGCATCCGGGTGACGGTGGATCTCGTGACCGTGGCTGGCGTAGGCGACCTGGTGCCTGGCCCCCCGGTCGAGACGCTGGTGCAGGAGACGCTCCGCATCGAGGTCCCGCACGACAACATGGTGGTCACTCCGCACGTCACCTCCAGTTTCTTGCTGGGCGGCATCGACGTGCCGGTGAACGCGGGCATCGGGACGAGCCAGATGGCTCTGACCGGCATGACCGAGCGCCTCCCGCTCGGCGTCCTGGTTCAGGACAGCGACTTCATGTGCGAGAACCCGCTGGGGGACGAGGCTTCGGCCATGAACTCCAGCCCGGCTCCGCTGCGGCCCATCCAGACGCTCATGCCGCTCATCGGTGGCGAGGAGTACAGCCGATTCATGGGCGCTCCCGGAGAGCTGCTGGCCCTGGCTGACGTGCAGATCGCCCCGTACTCCTGGGCGGCCTGGACCGACACGGCACCGGACGGTGCGACCCGCAAGTTCCGCATCTACCGGGGCGGTGCTGCCGCCTACGTGCTCTCCGGGGACAACCCCGGTGGCCCGGTGGACTGGGTGAGCGAGAGCTTCCCGAAGTCGGCACAGCCGGTCCTCAAGGGCGGCGTGCTGGCCTGCAAGGCGATGCTCGTCCGCAACTACTACGAGGAGGCGTTCGCTGGTGGGAGCCTCGCAGCCCCGAGCCAGGGCGACGAGATCCAGATGGTCATCCTGACCCACGCCCACCTCGGCGATGGCCTGACCGTGCTCAACGGGGTGACCCTCGACGGGATCATCAGCCCCAGCGGCTACGGCGAGGGCTACTCGGCAGCCGACCGCTACCGCTGCATGGGACGACCGATGTTCCGTGGGTACAGTCGCGTCATCCCGGACCCGGCCACCGTCACTCTGGCGGTGTACCCGGAGGACCAGCGAGGCGTCTGATAGCCCATGCCCTTCCTGAACCGACGAGACATCGCCCTCAAGACGAGGACACAGGCTGAGAAGGACTACCGGGTACAGCTCCGGGCGGCCCTCTCAACCCCTGGTCTGCCTGCTGAACAGCGGGTGGAGATCCAGCGTCGGCTGAAGAGCGTGGGGAAGCCCCGCGTGTACGACGCCAACTCGCCAGCCCCTCCTGGGGCCATCGAGTTCACTACCCCGGAGGTCGCCACGGAAGCGTCCCTGAAGGGTCTGACGAAAGCAGCTCTGGTTGCGCTCGCTGGAGGGCGGGGACTTCCCACCTCTGGCACAAAGGCCGTTCTGGTCGGGCGTCTGCTGGGTCGCTGAACCAAGGAGGCAGCCATGCGCTACCTGACACTGATCCTGCTTGCCCTGTCGCTGACCATCGCGGTCCCCGCATTCGCAGAGCCCACCGAACCCGCAGTCGCAGTCGAGCCCGCAGACGATGACGACTCGGCAGCCATCCCGGAGGCCCCGGAAGCCGACGACGACGATGCTGTCCCGACAGTCGATGACGACGACTCGGCAGTCGTCGCTGTCCCTGAGACCGACGAAGAGGCCATGCTGCTCATCAGCAAGCTCCTCGACGCGGCCAACAACGGGCACTGGACCGTCTTCGCGGGTCTCCTGATCCTGCTCATGGTCTTCGGCATGAACCGCCTGGGCCTCGCAGCGAAGATCGGCGGCAAGTGGGTTCCCTGGGTCACCCTCGGAACGGGTGCTGCGGTCGCCATCGCAATCGGCCTGGCCACGGGTGCTGGGGTGGGCGAGTCCATCGCAGCCGGGCTTCTCGAAGGCACCGTCGCCATCGCTCTGTGGGAGCTGCTCGCCAAGCACGCCACCACCAAGAAGGCGGACGGCACCGACCGCGCCTAGCCCTGAACGTCTACTCGACTGGCAACGCCTCCCGAATCGGGAGGCGTTGCTGCTTGGGCTCAGACGACGTTGTACCGCTGGACGAGGTCGACGACCCCGCCGACGCCACCAGCGAGGATACTGAACCAGCAGGCGTAGTAGAGGAGGTTGCTGAACAGGATGATCCCGCCGGACTCGCTCACCACCTTGCGCTGGGCGTTGATGCGTCGGTCAGCTTCAGCGAACTGAGCATCGAACCCGCCACCGAAGAGACTGCCTCGTGACGGGCCACCCCCAGCCGGGTAGACCCGGCGACCGATGACGACATTCTGGGTCCGGGGCGGGGGAGCCCCGGCTTCGGGCTTCGGGGGCCGGAGCGAGGCAGCGACCTTGCTCTGGATGATGGAGCCCGCGATGAGCTTGATGAGCAGCATCCCGATGATGCCGCCGACGAAGAGGCCGATGGAGAGGTAGAAGAGGTTCGGGTTCGCTCCGGTCAGCAGTTCGTTCACGGTCGTTTCTCCTTCAGGACTTTGTCGTAGGCGGCTTCGGCCTGCTCTTGGGTGGTGGTGATGCCCTCGCGGGCCTGTATGGCGATGATGTTCCGCACCATCAGCCTCCGGCGAGTGACCGGGTTGGCGAGGATGGCCTTGATGTCCACGCGGCGTCTCACAGTCCCACCCCTTGCCGGACAGAGCGTTCCGTTTCGCGTCGAAGTCGCTGGGAGATGGCCTCCAACTCGAACATGGTGAGAGGCGTGTCGTTGTGGGGGACGAAGCGGGACCTCCGGTCGGGGTGCCACTGGATCGACCCGATCTTCGTGGAGCTGCCGTCGATGACCCCGCCCTTGGCCGGGTTCTCCCGCATCACGTCACGGGCGTGGGGGTCAGCCGTCATGTGGAAGGCGAGCTTGGCCATCAGGTGCGGGCCAGGGTGGGATTGCTCGCCTCGACTTCCGCAGCACGCTTGGCGTCGTACTCCTTCGCCCGTGCCATGCCAGCGACGCGAGCGTCGTACTCAGCCTGCTGCTTGGCGAGGTAGGCGGCACGGGCGTCGCGGGCGACCTGGGGGTCGATCTCGAAGGACCAGCCGTTCGCTTCGACCAGGGCCTGTGCGGTCTTGTTGATGGCCGGGCCACCGCCGCAGTCGAACTGGTTGTCCCGGTAGTGGTAGCCGCAGTTGCCGCAGCCGGTCGGCATGATGGAGTCACCGCAGAGTGCGCAGTAGGTGGTGGGGGCTCCGCTGATGCGGTCGTTGGCTCCCTTGACCTCGGCCCACAGGAGCCGCTGGCGGCTGTGGATGATGAGGTCGCAGTCGGCCTCCTCGGCTTCCCCGTTGCTGTGGGTCTGGCGGTCGTTCGGCCCCATGCCGACCTTGAACACGAAAGCGAGGGCGGCGACGTGGACGGGGCGACCGTCCTGCATCCCCTTCGCGACCGGCTTCGGGGCCGGGTCGGCTCCCGCCTTGACGGCGTAGTGGTCGGGCCGACGACGGCTAGGGTCCATGACACTGTTCGCGCAAAACCAGCCCCAGCGAGGCTGACGGAGACCGTGGCCCGCCGTGGGGTCGATGAGCTGAGGGTCCACGGGCCAGGTGCCCGGGTCGATGTGCTCGCGCTGCCAGGCGTGGGCCTCGGCTCCGAAGTCGGGGACGGTCTTCTGGCCGATGCGGAGGTTCGAGCAGTAGTCGCCCGTCATCTTCGATCCGTGGTCGGCGGACCAGGACAGGTTGAAGTTGTAGACGGCCCCATCGACGTGAACGCCGGGGACGGCGAAGTACCAGCCGCGATGCTTGGTGTCCGAGATGGCCTTGCCGATGGCCCTGACCCGCGCCCGGATGTCGTCCGGGATGCTCGCGTCCAGCGTCCGGTACCCGTTGTCCTTCCAGAGCTGCTGGGCCTGGGCCTCCTGCTCGTCATCCAGGTCGGAGAGGATGGCAGCGACCCCTTCCGGGACGGGCGCGACCCCGTTGATGATCTCGTCGTACTTCGCGGCGATCACGTCGTCCGGGATGTGCGGGGTCACTGCCTGCACCTGCTCCAGGGTCGGGTTCAGCACCTTGCGGGAGGCGATCAGGATGGCGACGAAGGGATGGGGCTGGGTCATGGGACTAGACGGCTCCGTTGAAGTGGGCGGCGACCAGCGTGACCAGTCGCGGCTGGAGGCTCATGGAGAAGACCGTCCAGCAGCCGTTCTCGCGGTTCCAGGTGCGGTTCCGACCGGGGACCAGGGCCTTCAGTTCGGCCACGAACTTGAAGTTGCGGCGCGGGGTGTAGAGGTCAATCACGTCCATCTGACCGTTGTTCCGCACCCGGAGGATGGTGGCCTTCGGAGCGGCCTTCGAGGCGACCGGCTTCGGGTCGTAGGCGGCTCGGAACTCGTCGCGGACGTTGTACCAGGTGGCCGTGTCCATCTTGACGACGCGGCTGGGGTTGCCAGCGATCATGCCGGGGACCGTGACCCACTGGCCGCCGAAGTCCTCACCGAGGATGGCCCACACCAGGGACTTGCGGATGAGGGGGAAGCGCCAGCCGTAGGTGAAGCGACCCTCACGGGCGACCGTGGTGGCCTCCTTGACGTTCCGCATGTTGCGGCGGACGTGGGCCTTGCTGCGGCAGCGGACGATGTAGAAGTTCGCGTCCGTGGGGTCGCGGCTGATGATCACGTCGGTGTTGCGCTCGCGGAGCCGGTCACCGAGACCGACGAAGCCGAGAGCGGTGACGATGCTCGCGCAGTCGAGGACGACCTGCGTGTTGTCGAGGTGGGCCGAGGACCACCAGATGAGGATGTTGCAGAGGTCGCGGGGCTTCGACTTGAGACCCTTGGCGGCGATCTTGACCAGCCGGTCCAGCTTGCTCGCCTGGAGCAGGCCGAGGGCCTCCTCGAACATCGCGGAGGTGATGTCGAAGTCGATCTCGTAGTGCTGGCGGGAGCAGTCCGGGCCGATGCCTCTGGACACGCTCACGGAGTCGCGCAGTGCGGTCCCGCAGCAGGTACAGCGGGTCGCGGTCAGCGTGAAGACCTTCTGCCACTCGCGGATGATGCCGAGTGCGTCAGCAGCCGAGTGGGCTGCGCTGGACGAGGTTCCCGTCCCGGCGGCGATGACCACCTTGGGGCTGCGGTTGGGGCCAAGGTCGGGGGCGTCCAGCAGGGCGTCCACGTTGGCGATCAAGCGGCCCGACGCGGGGTTCGCGCTCGCCGGGGGGGTGCTGGTGCCGAATGAGGCAAAGGCAGCTTCGATTTCGGGGTCGGTTCGCATCGTGTTCTCCAGTCGATCTGACTACTCGCCAGTCTGAGTTTCTGAGCCCTAGAAGTTCCGGCAGAGAGCATGGCCGACACGGCGGCGGGCCTTGCTGGCACCTCGCTTGCCCTTGCCCTTGCGGGCATGGCCGTAAGCCTTGGACTGCACCATCAGGCGTCGCATCGCGGTTCGGGTTTCCATCGTGTTCTCCATCCTTCACCCCTACTACGGGGCACGATGCGGTTCTGAGCCCCCAATCGCAGGAATCGAAAACGCCTGCGTTTCCGCCCGCCTGGGGAAAAATCTGGATTTCTCAGAAAGGGGGCTCAGAACGTCGAGGCCACCCGTAGTAGGGGTGAGCGAGAGAACCCTGAACGACAGGTGGCCACGCCACCGGGGCTCAGACGACAAGCCCTTCCAGTAGTAGGAATGGACGCACGACGGAGAGATCATCATGGCGAAACTGACACTGGCAGATGCCCGCAGGACGATGGGCAAGGGCCGACCCTGGACCTTCCGACTGGAGTTCTACGGGCAGACGGCCGCAGGCAACCCGAGCCAGAAGTTCTGGCTCTGCACGGGTCGAGCCCGCAACGAGCCGGTCGAGATCCACTACGGGGCCATCGGGGCGAAGTCGCAGATCCTCGTGAAGACCTGGGACTACGTCGAGAAGACCGCCCCGGAGAAGATCGCCAAGGGCTACGACTACGCGGACACCCCGTTCGTTCGCATCCGCAAGGCAGTCATCGACACCTTCGCCATCGGCGGCATGGTCGCTGCCATCGCCTACGGAGCGAAGACCCCCGCGAAGCCACGGCACACCGTCCAGAACACTCCCCGAAGGCCCGCCCAGGCACCAGTGCCTACCCCTGCCAAGCCCAGCCCAACGACCTGGCGATGCAACACGGGTGGGGTGTCGATGCGGATCAGAGGGTCGAACATCGAGATCACGTTCGACAAGTTCCCCGCCGACTGGCAGGGGGCCGTCTTCGGCACCTTCAAGGGTGAACTGGCCGACTTCTGCACGAAGCAGATGGGACGCACCATCA
>Ga0209559_1001559_pt1 | contig 10213 bp, 10 predicted proteins | sample SaaInlV_110m_DNA_FD_184677 | JGI IMG/M metagenome (GOLD analysis project Ga0209559, IMG submission 184677) | Marine microbial communities from expanding oxygen minimum zones in the Saanich Inlet - Saanich Inlet SI074_LV_165m_DNA (SPAdes) (version 2) | ecosystem: Environmental > Aquatic > Marine...
GATTCAAGGTCGAAAATATTACTAATAGTGTAAACCTTTCCAACGAACGTTGGACGGTTGATGAGCCAGAGGATTATGAGGTTATTAAATCTATCTTTGAATATTTCTCTCCAGAAATTGATTTCTCCTGGAAGGAAGTATTACAATTAAAAAAGTTACAGCCAGTTATTTTTTCTAAAAATCAGCACTTAATTCGAAATGAGGGGTTTGATATGGGTACAGGACAGAAGCTTTACAAAAGGGCTAAAAAGCTTATTCCTGGAGGGAACATGTTATTATCTAAAAGGCCAGAAATGTATCTCCCGGATAAGTGGCCGTCTTATTTTAGTAAATCTAAAGGCTGTAAGGTATGGGATTTAGATGGCGAAGAATATATTGATATGTCTATTATGGGAATAGGTACTAATATACTTGGGTATGGACATCCTGAAGTGGATGAGGCAGTAATTAAAGCTGTAAAAGATGGGAATATGTCAACATTCAATTGTCCAGAAGAGGTTTATTTAGCAGAGAAATTGGTTGATATTCATCCTTGGGCTGATATGGTTAGATTTGCTAGGGCTGGAGGTGAGATTAATTCAATTGCTGTTCGTATTGCTCGTGCTTACACAGGCAGAGATAAAATTGCTATTTGTGGTTATCATGGTTGGCATGATTGGTATTTATCTACTAATTTGAATAGTGATAAGAATCTTGATGGCCATTTGTTGCCGGGTTTGCAGCCAAATGGCGTTCCTAGAGGATTAACTGGAACTACCCTGCCTTTTGACTATAACAATATTGGACAATTAGAGAAGCTGATTAAAGCAAATCATGGCAAGATAGCAGCAATTAAAATGGAGGTTTCTAGAAATAAGGGGCCCGAAGATAATTATTTGCAAAAGGTAAGAGATCTTGCTACTGAAAATAATATTGTTCTAATTTTTGATGAGTGTACATCAGGGTTTAGAGAGATATTTGGTGGTTTACATAAAAAATACGGGGTGGAGCCTGATTTAGCCGTCTTTGCCAAAGCATTGGGGAATGGGTATGCAATTTCTGCTTGTATTGGTAGAAAGAAGATTATGCAGGCAGCACAACAAGCATTTATTAGCTCTACATTTTGGACTGAACGCATTGGACCAGCTGCAGCATTAAAAACGTTAGAAGTAATGCAAAGAGAGAAGTCATGGGAAAAAATTTCTCAAATTGGCAAAGGTATTTCTGAACGTTGGAAGTTGTTAGCAGAAAAATATGAACTAAATATTGATACATGGGGCTTGTCTTCGCTCAGTGGTTATACATTTAAATCGAAACATAACCTTATATATAAAACCTTAATTACACAAGAGATGTTGAAAAAGGGGTATCTTGCAGCAAATAGTGTTTATGTATGTATTGATCATAACCAGAAAGTAGTAGATGGGTATTTTGAAGTATTAGATCCAATATTTTCAATTATTAAAGATGGTGAGGATGGCATGAAAATTGGTGACTTGTTAGAAGGCCCGATTTGTCATAGTGGATTTTCTAGGTTGAATTAATGAAAATTACCTTTCGAGTTGATGCATCGACTCAAATGGGCATAGGTCATGTGATGCGTTGTCTAGCACTGGCAGAAGTATTACAAGAAAACGGTGCAAATGTTGGTTTCATTTGTCGAAAGCATGATGGAAACTTAATAGATAAAATTCGTACGTATGGTTTTAATGTTTCTGAGTTGGAATTATTACAAGATGTTCAAACTGATAATAAATTAGCACATTCATATTGGCTAGGAGTAACACAGCAGCAAGATGCAAAAGAGTGCATTAATATATTGCAATTAGAGAAAGTAGATTGGTTAATTGTTGACCATTATGCGTTAGATGAAGATTGGCATAATGAATTAAATAAGTATTGTAACAAGCTAATGGTGATTGATGATATTGCTGACAGAAAGTTTCAATGTGATGTTTTACTTAATCAAAATTTAGGTATTTGTAAGGATGATTATAAAGATAAAGTTCCAAAAAAGTGCAAGTTGATATTGGGTAGCGAATATGCATTGATCAGACCCGAGTTTTTAAAATACAGAAGTAAATCTCTATTTAAAAGAAAGAGCACTAGGGAAGTTAAAAATATTCTTGTCAGTATGGGTGGTAGCGATAATGAAAATATTACCTATAAAATATTGCAAAAATTAGATGGCAATTTTAATATTGTAGTAGTTTTGGGAGCTATTTCAGTCCATAAGGAAATGATTGAAAAATATGCAGTTGGCAAAACAATTAAAGTGGTATTTGATGTTGACAATATGGCCCAATTAATGTTTGATGCTGATTTGTCAATTGGAGCGGGTGGTGCAACATCTTGGGAAAGATGTTGTTTGGGTTTGCCAACTTTAATGTATATAACAGCAGATAATCAGAAAAATGTGGCAAAAAACCTAAATAAATCCGGAGCGGTAAAAATTGTACGGAATTTAAAAAGTGATTTGACAGAAATAAGTAGTAATTTCAATTTATGGATAAATATGTCCAACCAAGCAACAAAGGTTTGTGATGGTATGGGTGGATTGAGATTTTTAGAAATATTGGAAAGGTCTGTAAAATGATGAAAATAATGGTTGTGGGGGCGGGTGGTTTTTTAGGTAGTTCGATAGTTAGTAAATTAAGTAAAAAATATGTCGTTATTCCCATTGTAAGAGTTAAAAAAAATGTTGGCGATATTGCATGTGATATCGGTGACTCAAATGCCTTGTTGGGAATTTTAAACAAACACTCTCCAAATTTTATTATTAATTGCGCTGCTAAGGTGGATTTTAGTGAAAAAAGCAGGTTAGTACAATATAGAGTTAATGCATTAGCACCGGCGCTAATGGCAGGATGGTGCGTAGAAAATAATGTTCATCTGTTACATGCATCTAGTATAAGTGTCAATGAAAATACATTAAAAAAAATTGGTTTAGGCTCTCTGGAAAAACCTACTAGTCTTTATGGAGAGACTAAATTATTGGCAGATATAGCAATAAAGACTAGCGGGTGTAAATTTACTATAATTAGATTTGGAGGTATTTTTGGTGAAAATGGTCCTAATCATTTAGGAGTTAACAAAGCAATTAAGGTGGCGAAGAGTGGTGATTTTCCCACTGTTTTTGGTAATGGTCTGGCGTTACGAAATTACATTCATGTGCAAGACGCTTCTGATTTAATAATAAATTGTCTAGAAGGCCAAATTACAGGACTTCATTATGCTGGGAATCATCAGCCTATCTCGATTGCACAAATGTTAAAAGATATCTGCGATATTTACTTAGAAGGAAGGGATCCATTAGTCAAAGATGGGTTGGATTCAATTGATCAAATTACAGAAGTTAGTCAAAAATTACCACAAACCATGCCTTTTAAAGTGGCATTGTTAAAATTTAAATGAAGGTAGCCTTGCTTTCTGACATTCATGCAAATTCAGATGCACTAAAAAGCGTTCTAGATGAGGCTAGAAATCTTGGTGTATCTAGTTTAATTATTGCGGGTGATTTTGTGGGGTATTACTATAATGCACAAGAGGTTATGTCGCTTTTATCTTCATGGAAATTGATCGCAGTAAGTGGAAATCATGAGAGAATGTTGTCTGATTGGGTTCAGGGTAAAAATCATAAAAAAATTATAACAAGGTATGGATCGGGTATTGAAAGTGCCAGCAAAACCCTAACTGATGACAGTATAAATTGGCTTATTAATTTGCCAAAAAATAAAGAGTTTTCTATTGATGGAAAGACTATTTTTTTATGTCATGGCTCGCCATGGAATGAGGATGAATATCTTTATCCAGATTGCCACAAAGGTAAAATAGATAAGGTGTTGTCATATGGAAAGGATCTGGTGATATACGGACATACTCATTATCCAGTTGTTCACTCGTATAATCATCAAGTGATTGTCAATCCTGGTTCGGTTGGACAATCTAGAGATGGCAGGCCTGGAGCGTGTTGGGCCTTATGGGATACCAAAGAAAATAAAATATTTCTTAAAAGAACTAATTACGATGTTAATAATTTACGAAATCAGTGTAAATACAATGATCCAGCAATAACTTACCTTAGAGAGGTCCTGAAAAATGAGAATTAAAACAATATTAATTATGGGAATTGGAGGTGAAATTGCACAGAGTATCGCTACAATTCTTAATGATAGTAGACCAGAAGTAACATTAATTGGTACTGATGTTAGGACTGATAGGCATGGAGGGCGCCTTGTGGTAGGGTCTTTTTTTCAGATACCAAGGGCAGGTTCAAACAAATATTTGGAAAGCATTAAAACATTAATAAAAAAACATTCTGTCGATGTTGTTATCCCTACTAGCGAAATAGAATTAGAAGCCCTTCAACCGTTGATTGATGAATTAGGAAAAGATAAGTTTATCACTGCTGGAGAGAGGGTAGTTGAAATTGGAAATGATAAACTTAAGACTATTGACTTTATTAAGTCTCTTGATATTCCAGTTCCATGGACAATGAGTGCAAATGGAAACATGCCTATTAGTTTTCCGTGTATTTTAAAACCTCAAAGAGGCGCTGGATCAAATAACATAGTTAAATTAGAGAATGTAAGTGAAACAAAGTTTTATACTGATAAATTCCCTGATTCTATCTTTCAAGAATTCCTTGAGCCAGATAACCGCGAAATAACTTGTGCAGTTTATAGATCAAAAAGCGGTAAAGTGGCTATACTTCAATTGTTAAGAGAGTTGACAGATGGAACAACGAGTTGGGCAACTGTAATCAAAGATAACAAAGTTTTAAAGATGTGTGAAGATATTGCGATTGGGCTAAATCTCCATGGTGCGATTAACATTCAGCTTAGATTGACAAGTTTAGGTCCTAGAGTATTTGAAATAAATCCAAGATTTTCCTCTACAGTACTAATGCGCCATCGTCTTGGTTTTTGTGACTTATTGTGGGCATTAGATGAAGCTCAAGGGGAAAATATTAGTTTTTCAAATATATCTGTTAATCGACAAATGGTTCGCGTACAAAATGTTGAAGAATTAATATAAAACACACATTAAATTTAAGTGATTTTATGGTGGTAAGTATAAATACAAAAGGATTATGGTTAGAATAAATGATACAGAATTAAGGAATTATGGAAAGCCATTTATTGTGGCTGAAGTGGGTATTAATCATAATGGCGACCTAGAAACTGCTTTTGAAATGATAAAAGTAGCTAAGCAATCAGGGGTAGATGCTGTTAAATTCCAAACTTTTAAAGCGAAAGAATTTTGTGGTAATAAATCGCAAACTTTTACCTATAAATCTCAAAATAAACAGATAACAGAGTCAATATTTGATATGTTTCAGCGTTATGAATTAACACGTGATGATTGGTTTAAGATTAAAGAAAAATGTGATGAGGAGGGTATTTTATTTCTATCTACCCCTCAAAATCGTCCTGATTTAGACTTGTTATTAGAATTAGGACTGTTAGCAATAAAAGTTGGATCAGATGATTTTACTAATCTACCATTACTTGAGGATTATTCAACTACTAATTTACCAATGATTATCTCTTGCGGTATGTCAGATTTATCAGAAGTGAACCAGGCTTTGGATATTATTGGGTCGTTTGATGGTTATCCTACTATATTATTGCTTTGTACTTCACAGTACCCAACGCCAGCAGAAGATGTAAATGTGTTGAAATTAAAAACATTATCAAATGCTTTTCCTGATTTGGTTTTGGGTTTTTCCGATCATACGCAAGGTAGTTTAGCCTCTTCATTAGCTGTTGGTTTTGGTGCAGTATTTTTTGAGAAACATTTTACACTTGATAATAATTCACCTGGACCCGATCATTGGTTTTCTGAAAATCCAAAAAATTTAAAAAAATGGGTGGATGATATTCGAAAAGCATACACTATGATGGGCAGCAGTCTAGTAAGGCCAACTTTAAAAGAGCTTAGTATGAGAAAAGTTTCTAGACGTTGCGTTGTAGCCATTAAAATTATTAAAAAAGGTGATAGACTGACTAAAGAGAATATTGGGCTAAGAAGGGCGGGTGATGGCAATGGGCTGGCTCCAATTTTAATTAAACATGTTTTAGGCTCTATTGCATTATGTGATTTAATAGAGGGGGATTTATTAGGGTTTGGAGATTTTAAATAAAATAGATTAGACTGATTCTAGTGTAAATATTTTTTTCAATTATGATATGTTTAATAAAGATATGATTTTACACAATAAGCCAACTATAGGAGACCAGGAGAGTGTTGCAGTTTCAAATGTTTTAGACTCTAACTATATCTCACAAGGGCCAGAAGTTAAAAGGTTTGAAAATGATTTTTGTGATTTTTTAGGGTTGCCAAAACAACATGCTGTTGCATTATCTAGCGGAACATCTGCACTTTTTATGGCACTTTGGGTGCTAGATGCAAAAAGAAAAAAAATAGCCTTGCCAGTATACGCTTGTTCTGCTTTAAGAAATGCTGTGGCCATGGCGCAAGCAGAAGAGGTTTTGATAGATGTTGCAAAACACAGTCCAAATATTTGCTTGGATCAGTTAAAAAATAGCAATGCAGATATTGCTATCATACCTCATATGTTTGGCTTGCCAAACGACATTCAAAATATTGAGAATATAGCTATTATTGAAGATTGTGCTCAATCATTAGGTGCTTTAATTGGTAGTAAAAAAACAGGATTGGTTGGAAAAGTTGGTATATTTTCTTTTTACGCGACAAAGCTAATAACATCTGGTGGACAGGGTGGAATGTTTGTTTCAGAAGACAAAGATTTGGTTGACAAGGTTAGAGATTATCGTGATTTTGACTGCCGAAGAGATAAGAAGCATAGGTTTAACTTTCAGATGACAGATGTTCAAGCGTCAATTGGTAGAGTTCAATTGAAAAAATTACCTGACTTTATTGCAAGAAGACAAAAAATATTCTCAATGTACAAGGAAGCTGGCTTTGATTTGATAGAAAGTAAAAATAATACGCCTGTGTATTATCGAGCTATTATCAGAGTTGATAATCCTGTAGAAATTAAAGAAAAATTGTTAGAACAAGGTGTTAAGGTGATTATCCCTATCGAAGATTGGGAATTATTAGGTGATGGTCTTGAATATAAAAATGCTTATAATTTAACGCAAACAACACTATCTATTCCAATTTACCCTTCTTTAACAAATCATGAGGTTCGAAATATTATTAATTTATTAAATGGAGTAATTAAATGATTTTAACCGCACATCAGCCAGTTTATTTACCCTGGTTAGGCTTATTCCATAAAATTGCATCAGCAGATCTATTTTGTTACTTTGATATTGTTCAGTATCAAAGGAAAGATTATAACAATAGGAATAAAATAAAAACTAGTAATGGTGAATTGTGGCTTTCTGTACCAGTAGAGTCTAAAAATCATTTGAGCAAAAATGTATCTAAAATATTAATTGTCCAAGATAATTGGGCTAAAAAACACCTTAAATCAATAGAATTAAATTATAAAAAAACCCTTTTTTTCAAAGACTATTTCCCTAAGTTACAATCTATATTGATTAACGAGTCAAAAGATTCATTGGGGCATCTTAATCTAAAATTGTTAGAATATTTTATGGAGTGTTTGAAGATTGATACGCCGATAGTTAAGGCAAGTGATTATAATTTTGAAGGTATTGGGTCTGACTTGGTGTTGGATATGTGTGTTAAATTGGATGCAGATAGCTACATTTTTGGTGAGCAGGGTAAGAATTATGCAGATGTTAAAGCTTTTAAAGAATCGGAGGTTGTAGTTAAGTTTCAAGATTACATTCATCCAGTCTATAGGCAAATTGGCAGGAATTTCTTGCCATATATGTCTATAATTGATTTGCTATTTAATGAAGGTGAGAAGAGTTACGAAATACTAATGTCAAATAATATAGGGTTTTTCCGATGAATGGTTTTTCTGATGAATGGAATGAAATATATAATAAAAACCTACAACTTACATCTTGGCCGTGGTCAGATTTGGTTTCTTTAGTCTATCGATACTGTGGCGACGCTATAAGTAGAAATGGACTGGTATTTGAATTGGGTTGTGGTGCTGGTCCGAATATTCCATTTATACAATCGCTTGGTATGAATTATTATGGCATTGAGGGTAGTGAAGCCGTAGTTAAAAAACTTCATAATAAATTTCCAGAATTAAGGGAAAAAGTGATTGTTGGTGATTTTACTCAAGAGGATTGCTTTTCTAGATTGTCAGAGGTTGATGTTATTGTTGATAGGGCATCGGTTACTCATAATAACTTATCTGACATAAAAAATATACTAAAAGGTAGTAATGATGTACTCAAAAATGGAGGTTATTTTATTGGTATTGACTGGTTTTCAACTAAACACTCTGACTTCAGTCTGGGAGAGCAAGAAGGAGATATGTATACTCGTACTAATATAGAGACAGGACAATTTAAGAATGTAGGGAGTGTGCATTTTTCTGACGAAAATCACCTACGCTCTATCTTTTCAAGTTTTAAGATTGTCTCTCTTGAGGAAAAGGTAATTAAGAGTTATGAGCCACAAAAAAATCATCAAATTTCATCATGGAATATAGTAGCACAAAAAAAGTAGGAAAGACTATTCTGGTTGTAGCAGCTCATCCAGACGATGAAGTGCTTGGCTGTGGTGCATCTATAGCAAAATGGACAGCATCAGGCAATACAGTTCATGTTCTCATTATGGCAGAAGGAGGAACTTCACGTGGTTTAGTTAGAAATAGAGAAGCAATAAGTAAAGAGCTGTCGTTACTAGGAGATTCAGCGCGCCAGGCAGGAATTATTCTTGGCATTACTTCTGTAAAGTTACTAGGTTTTCCCGACAATCGTATGGACTCATTAGATCGATTAGATGTAATTAAGGCAATAGAGATGGAAATAGATAGGTTAAGTCCCCATACAGTAGTTACCCATCATTGTAGTGATTTAAATATAGATCATAGGATTACTCATGAGGCAGTTATTACGGCTTGTCGACCACAGCCGGGGCACCCTGTCAAACTTCTATTGGCATTTGAGGTTGCATCAAGTACAGAATGGCAGTTGACAGGGTCAAATGCTATGTTTCAGCCTAATTGGTTTGAGGATGTAGCTAAGTTTTTTGATTACAAGCTTAAAGCATTAGAACCTTATCAGTCAGAAATGCGAGAGTGGCCACATGCACGGTCATTGAAAAATTTAGAGTACTTAGCCAGATGTAGAGGAGGTGCAATTGGGTGTGAATTTGCAGAAGGGTTTATGTTGTTACGCACAATTCGATAATTTACATAAGTTATAGTAAAAAAAATTGAAAAGATGAGTAAATATTTTTTTAAGCATTATCCTTACAGAAGTGAGATGAATGGGTAGTCGTATGCGAGTATTAATTTTTGGCGTAAGTTATCATGGTAGGGCTATTTACAGGTTATTAGATAGAAGCATGTATGATATTGTTGGTTTTTTAGAAAACGATATAGACAAAAGTGTCGGTAAGTTTGGTGATGCAAAGATATACCATATAAAAAATATAAATACTATTGATTTTGATAAGATAGTTATATCTGGGCGGAATATAGATAGCATGGTTAGACAACTAACAAATGATTTTTTTATTAATCAAGAAAAAATTAAAATCATGGGCCGTTCTGATTTAGTACTTAATGGGAGTGCTCTTGATAAAAAAGAGAGGATATTATGCGATATGCTATTTAATTTTATCAATTTATGCGGCAATAAAGACATAAAATATTGGATGTGTTATTCTTCATTATTGGCATTAAAGCGAAAAGAAGAATTTGCGAAGTTTAGTGATGTTGATATATGCATAATGTCAGAACAAATCCCCTTGCTTATAGATACATTAAATACAGATTTTGCATCATATAATATTGTTATTAATAAGTATCATAATCACTCCAAATATTGGAAAATAAAAGATGCATCATCAATAACGATATCTGAGAGAGTTGATACTGTAATTTCAGAACCTGCATCGATTGATATTTTGGCATTGAACAAGTGTGATGATAAGGTTTTTATTCAGGCACCATTTGATAAAGTGCATGTTTTACCATTTCATTATTTTGACGGGAATAGTGTAATTGATTATTGTAATTTAAGTTTTTCAGTTCCAAGAGATGCAAAAGAATGTTTAAGATTAATTTATGGTAATAATTGGATGGTTCCAACGGAAAGATGGCGACATAAAGACTATAGATCAGTAGACTGGTAAGAAAATAAAT
>Ga0209559_1001571_pt1 | contig 10162 bp, 11 predicted proteins | sample SaaInlV_110m_DNA_FD_184677 | JGI IMG/M metagenome (GOLD analysis project Ga0209559, IMG submission 184677) | Marine microbial communities from expanding oxygen minimum zones in the Saanich Inlet - Saanich Inlet SI074_LV_165m_DNA (SPAdes) (version 2) | ecosystem: Environmental > Aquatic > Marine...
AATGGCCCTGATATTGTTAATTCGATGGATCCTGAGGCTTTGAAAGAATTAATTATTGGCAGCATAGAATTGGCCAAGATGCGTGGTGGAAAAAAAGAAGCCGCAAAAGAGGAGCAAGTAACAATTGATTTTGCTTTTGCTACAGTGGTAACAATAAAACCTATAAAAAAAGGTGAATTATTTACAAAAGAAAATATTTGGGTAAAAAGACCAGGAACTGGCGAAATTAATGCCGAAAATTTTGCTAATATTTTAGGTACGGTGGCAATACGAGATATAGATATAGATAAGCATGTATCGTGGAGTGATATAAATGAGTAGTTTGTTAGAGTTAATTGGACGAAAGAATGAGCTTTTTTCAAAAGATATAAAGAAGCATAAAGAAGAGTTGTTGCAAAAAGTTTCATCTTCATCATTTTTAGTTATTGGCGGTGCAGGGTCCATAGGGCAGGCTGTAGTTAAAGAGATATTTAAAAGAAAACCATTAAAGTTGCATGTTATTGATATTAGTGAAAACAACCTTACTGAATTGGTTAGAGATATTAGAAGTTCATTTGGGTATATCGAGGGTGAATTTAAAACATACGCGTTAGATATTGGAAGTGTTGAGTATGATGCTTTTATAAAAAATGATGGTATGTATGACTACGTTCTAAACTTATCTGCATTAAAACATGTAAGAAGTGAAAAAGATGAATTTACATTAATGAGAATGGTCGATGTAAATGTATTTAATACCGATAAAACCATTAAACAAGCCATACTAAATAATACTAAAAAATATTTTTGCGTAAGTACAGATAAGGCGACAAATCCGGTCAATATGATGGGTGCAAGTAAACGTATTATGGAAATGTTTCTTATGAGAAGATCTTTGGATGTCGAAATCTCAACAGCACGATTCGCAAACGTTGCTTTTTCAGATGGCTCGTTACTTCATGGGTTTAACCAAAGAATAGAAAAGTTACAACCTATTGTCGCCCCTAATGACATTAAGCGATACTTTATAACCCCGCAAGAAAGCGGGGAGCTATGTCTAATGTCATGTATTCTCGGTATGAATAGAGATATTTTTTTTCCAAAATTAAGTAGGGACTTGCACTTAATGTCTTTTGCTGACATTGCAGTTACTTATTTAAAAAATAAAGGTTATGAACCTTTCTTGTGTCAAGATGAAAATGAAGCACGAGAATTAATAAAGGTGTTACCTGCTAAAGGAAAGTGGCCTTGTTTATTTACTCCTAGCAACACAACAGGAGAAAAAGACTTTGAAGAGTTTTACACTGGTAGTGAAGATTTGGATATGGATCGATTTGATAATTTAGGGGTAATTAAAAATGAGGCTGTCTTCAATGAGGATTTGTTAGATTCTTTTGAAGACAATATAAAAGAACTTAAGGATAGCCTTTATTGGACTAAAAAAGATATATTAAAACTCTTTTTTAAATTAATTCCTGATTTTAAGCATCAAGAAACCAATAGGCATCTTGATAGCAAAATGTGATAAGGAAAAAAAATAATATGAAAATTTTAACATTGGTAGAAAGAAGGGCGGACTATAGTAGGATGAGGCCGATATTGAAGGAATTATATAATGATTCTTTTTTTGAGATTTATTTGGTTGTTACTGGAGTGTGTTTGTTAGATATGCATGGAAAGGATGTTGATTATATAAAAGAAGATGGGTTTTTAATCAATGCAGAAGTCCCAATGTTTGAGGAAAAAGGTAGGAATACAAATGCATCTATGGTGCGAGCACTATCTAAAGTATTAGATGGCATAGTAACAGAGATTGAAAACTTCCAACCGGATTTGGTTTTAACCGGATTTGATATTGGTGCTAATTTAGCCACCACTATAGCCGCTGCACATATGAATATACCAGTTGCACACATTCAAGGTGGTGAGGTTACTGGCACTATTGATGAAAGTATTAGGCATGCGATGAGTAAATTTGCACACATTCATTTTCCTGCTACAGAGGACGCCAGAGATAGGTTAATTAGATTGGGCGAAAATCCTGAGTATATTTTCAATGTTGGATGTCCATCTATAGACACAATTGTGCAAACACCAAAAATAGATAAAAAGAGTCTTGAGAAGAAATTTAATATTGACTTTTCACAGCCAAGTATTTTACTTATTCAACACCCTGTGACAACAGAAAGCGACGCATCAAGAAGTCAAATATTGACAACAATTGAAGCAATTAAAGAGTTAGACATACAAGCGCTTGTTGCTTTACCTAATAACGATGCAGGGTCATCAGAAATTATTGATGAGATTAAAAAATCAGGGCTTAGTTGGTACCCAAGTTTATCAACAGATGAATTTGTAAATGTTTATAGAAATATCGGGGCAATTGTTGGAAATTCAAGTTCTGGAATCCATGAGTCATCAACCTTCGGTATTCCTGCTGTTAATATTGGAACACGTCAGCAAGATCGCGAAAGAGCGCAAAATGTTATTGATGTTGGTTATGATAAAGAGAGTATTAAGGCAGGTATTGAACAGGCATTATTTGATGTTGAATATCGTAAAAGTGTAGAAAATATTACCAATCCATATGGTGATGGAAAGTCTGCAAAGCGTATTGTGGAGTTATTAAAGACTGTTAATTTGAGTGGAATTGTACAGAAACGATTTTATGAATAAAATTTTAATTTTAGGTGCTAGTGGTTTATTAGGAGGATCTCTTGTTGAGTATTTTGTATCTAATAATTTTAAAGTTGGAGCTTTAAGTCGTTGTTATGGTAAGAAAAAAAACGAGTTTATTAGCGTGCATGCTGTTGATGTCTTGGATTATAAGAGTTTAGAATCTGTTATTGCGCAGTATGACATTATTATTAATTGCATAGGGCAGGTTACCAATCCAATCTATGACTGTATCAATCTTAACTCCCAGGGAGTGCAAAATATCGTTGATGCAGTAAAAAAGAATGACAATTATTTAATTCACTTTTCAACAGTGTCAGTTTATGGGGCCTCATTATATGCCACTGAAGATAGTCCGGTAAATCCAGAAAGTGTATATGGCGTTATAAAATACTTTGCAGAGTATCAGATCAGTCAAGGTTTAACAAATTTTATGATTTTAAGAGTGAGTAATCTTTATGGCAAGGGTCAGACTAAAGGAATTTTGGGATACATAACACGAAGCTTTTATAGTAACGAAAAAAACTTGTCCTTTAATAATGACGGATCTTTAAAAAGATATTATCTACATATAGATGACTTAAGCGCTATAGTTGAAATGGCATTAATAAATAAGCTTAAGGGTGTTTACAATATTATCGGAAAGGATTTTTTAACAATTAAACATCTTATTGCCTTATGTGAAAGAGTATTTAATTATTCTTTTAATGTAAAGTATGAGTCCAAAAATCCCATTGAAAATATTGATAAAATTGATACCTCAAAATTCGAAGACAAAATAAATTATTCGTTTCAAAATAATGTAGAGACATATTTAAAAGGACTAAGACGATGAATATTATTGAGAATATTTTATTAGAGCCTTCTTTCTCAATGAGAGAGGCAATGCAAATTATTGATGCGGGTGACATGAGAATTGCCCTTGTTGTTGATAAAGATAAAAGATTGATAGGTACAGTTGCTGATGGAGATGTACGCAGAGCAATACTTCAAGGAATCGACCTAGATGCACCTGTGAAAAATATCATGAATTGTGATTTTATTTATGTAAAAGTTGGAGAATCAAAGGAAAAAATTCTGCAATTAGCAAAACGAAATAAAATTTACCAAATTCCGATTGTAGATGAAAATTTTATCTTGGTAGGCATTGAAGAAATAAGCGAGCTTTTGAATGCTCGTAAGTATTCAAATAAAGTTGTTCTAATGGTTGGCGGCCTGGGTACGAGACTAAGACCATTGACAGATGAAACGCCCAAGCCGTTGTTAAAAGTTGGGGATAAGCCAATTTTAGAAATTATTGTAGAAAATTTTTCCAAGCAGGGCTTTAGCGATTTTATATTTAGCGTCAATTATAAATCAGAAATGATTGAGGAATATTTTGGTGACGGAAAAAAATTTGGTGTTAATATTCAGTATATTCACGAACCTAAGAGAATGGGGACTGCAGGCTCCCTTTCTTTTATAAAAGAACAACTCACTGAAGATTTTTTTATAATGAATGGTGACTTATTGACTAGCATCAACTTTGAGCATCTTATAAACTTTCATCATGTAAATGATTCAGAGGCGACAATGTGCGTAAGAGAATATGATTTTCAGGTTCCATATGGCGTTGTTAATTTACAAGATCAAAATATAGTTTCAATTGAAGAGAAGCCATTACATAAATTTTTTGTTAATGCAGGAATTTATATGTTGAATCCATCCGTATTAAAATATATTCCCGAGGATAGTTTTTTTGACATGCCAACACTTTTTGATGTTTTAATTCAAGCGAAGAAAAAAGCTCTTTCTTTTCCTATCCGAGAGTATTGGCTAGATATTGGAGAAATTAAAGAATATAACAAGGCAAATAGTGAATATAGTGACCACTTTGAAAAATAAAATTAGACATGAATAAAATCAGAGTCATCGCAAGAATCGATGTTAAAAATGAACATGCTATTAAGGGTATTCATTTAGAGGGTCTAAGGAAAGTTGGTAAGCCAAATAAAATGGCCCTAGATTACTATAAAAATGGTATTGATGAGATTGTTTTTATGGATGCAGTGGCCGCATACTATGATAGAAATAGTTTGAGTGAATTAATCCAAAATTCATGTTCAGATGTTTTTATTCCAATTACAGTTGGGGGTGGAATTAGAACTATTGACGATATAAAAGATGCATTAAAAAGTGGCGCAGATAAAGTTGCAATTAATACAAAGGCTGTACAAGATCCTGAGTTTATAAATCACGCCTCTAAAATTTTTGGATCTCAATGTATTGTTTCTTCTATTGAGGCTAAAGAAATTGGAGAAAATAAATGGGAAGTATATACAGATAATGGCAGAGAGCCCACCGGTCTAGATGTTATTGAGTGGGCAAGAAATGTAGAAAAATTAGGTGCTGGAGAGATAATGCTTACATCAATTGATAAAGAGGGTACCAAGAAAGGATTTGATGTAAATTTATGTCAAATGGTATCCAATCAAGTTACAATCCCTATTATTGCAAGCGGAGGAATGGGAAAAAGTAGCGATTCAGTTAAATTGATAAAACATGCAAATGTTGACGCCATTGCCATTGCATCGGTTCTGCATTATAAGCTTGAATCTGTTCAAAATATCAAAAGCTCGCTTACAGAAAATAAAATAAGAGTCCGCATATGAAAATAGCAGTTATTGATTATGGTATTGGTAATGTCCGCAGTATGTTAAGTGCTTTTGAAAATCAAGGTGCCCATGTTATTTTAACTAGAAATAAAGAGGAAATTCTAGAATCAGATGGAGTGATCTTGCCAGGAGTGGGTGCCTTTTCTCACGGTATGGAGAGTTTAAATAAATACAGTCTGGTTGAGGTTATTAAAGATTACATAGAGACTAACAAGCCATTTATGGGGATTTGTCTTGGTATGCAAATGCTTTTTGACGAAAGTGAAGAGTTTGGTAAAACTGTCGGACTTGGCTTGATCTCGGGAAGCGTAATAAGGCTACCAACGGCAGATACTAAAAATGAAAAATTACCCCATGTTAGTTGGAATGAATTAAATTTTAAGTCAAGTAAATGGAGCGGGACAATACTGGATGGGATTAAAGAAGGTAGTGACATGTACTTTGTCCATAGTTTTGTAGCAAAGCCCGATAATGTAGACAATATTCTATCCATAACAGAGTATTCTGGCTATAAATTTTGTTCATCTGTTAAGAAGGGTAATGTTTATGGCTGTCAATTCCATCCAGAAAAGAGTGGCAAGATTGGATTAAAAATAATTAATAATTTTATAAGGATGTGTGAAAAATGAATACGGAGTTAAAGGCTTATTATGGATTACCAAAAGAAGTTAAGTTTTGTAAAAAGTGTGTAATTTCGAATCAAAGACCTAGTTCAACTGTTGAATTTAAGAATGAAAAAGGAGAAAAGAAAAAGGTTATTAATTTTAACGAAGATGGAATCTGTTCTGCATGTGTATATCACGATGAAAAGGAGACGGGAATTGATTGGGATGATAGAGATGGCAAGTTAAGAGTCCTGTTAGATAAGTTTAGAAGTAGTGATGGCTCTTATGATGTTATCGTTCCTGGGAGTGGCGGGAAAGACAGTGCATTTACGGCACATATTTTAAAATATAAATATGGAATGAATCCTCTTACAGTGACATGGGCTCCACACCTATATACTGATATTGGATGGAAAAATATGCAGGAATGGATGCATACTGGCGGGCTTGATAATATTCTTTACACTCCTAACGGTATTCTCCATAAGGAGATGACAAAAAATGCCTTTCATAATTTACTTCATCCATTCCAACCTTTTATTGTAGGTCAAAGGATTATTGGGCCGGCAATGGCAAAGAGGTTTGGAGTTAAGTTGGTCATGTATGGAGAAAACCAAGCTGAATATGGAAACTCAATTGAAGAGAATACCAACCCAATAATGGATATGGATTTTTTCTCATCGGATGATGCTTTGAGTATGAAATTCGGTGGCGTAAGTATGAAGGAATATATTGATATGGGTCATTACACAAAAGATGATTTTGCTCCATATATCGCACCAGAAAAGCAAGATCTGATTGATGCTGGTATTGAGGTTCATTACCTTGGGTATTACTTAAACTGGGATCCTCAAGAATGCTATTATTACTCAGTGGAAAATACAGGGTTCCAGGCGAACCCAGTAAGAACAGAAGGAACGTACTCAAAATATAGTAGTATTGATGATAAGATTGATCCATTTCACTACCTTACAACCTTAATTAAATTTGGAATAGGTAGGTGTACTTATGATGCGGCGCAAGAGGTTCGAAATGATAAAATTACAAGAGAAGAGGCTAGTTATTTAGTTGATAAGTATGACACAGAATTTCCTGACATTTATTTTAAAGAATTTTTAGAATATATAGATAGTACCGAAGATGAGTTTTGGGAAACTATAGATAAACATAGGAGTCCTCATATTTGGAAAAAAGTTGACGGGGTGTGGATGCTAAGACATACATGTTCTAGCACAGGTACTGATGACTAAAAAAGTTTTGGCTATAATTCCAGCTCGTGGTGGATCAAAGGGTTTGCCACGAAAAAATATTGCTGACTTAGCTGGTAAGCCATTAATAGCGTGGACAATAGAAGCCTCTCTAAATTCGAAATATATAACCAAAACTATGGTTAGCTCTGATGATAAAGAGATACTAGATATATCTGTAGAATATGGTGCTGAAATCATAAAGCGACCGGAAAATTTAGCAAGTGATGATGCAACTTCAGAATCCGTAGTGAAACATGCTATTGATTGTTTGGAGGCTACGGGAGAGGTGTTCGACATTGTTGTTTTATTGCAGCCTACCTCCCCATTAAGAAATTCTAAAGATATAGATAAGGCGTTTGAAATTATGTTTGATTCTGACGCTGCGGCTGTTATAAGTACATGTGAATTTGATAATAAAATTTTAAAAACATTCATGAAGAATTCTAATGGGTTTCTGGAGAGTGTTTCTGATAAAAAATATCCCTTTATGAAGCGCCAAGACCTTCCGTTAGTTTATATGTCTAATGGTGCTATCTATATAATTAGGATTGGTGCATTTAAAGAGAAAAATTCTTTCATAACCAATAGAACTTTAGGTTATTTAATGTCAAATAGTCGAAGTGCGGATGTTGATAGTAGTCATGATTTAGAATTTTGCAAGTCTCTTCTATTAACAAATAAGTAAACCTTTATAATTTCCAAGTTGTATCTAAAATATCAAAATAGAAAGAATGGGGTTATTAGAAAAATGTGGAGTGATTATATGAATGGAAAGCATCAAAGTCATTATTATTTATGGAATATTTTTAATGTTTCAAGCGTGGCCAGATGAGCAGTAAAAAGATAGTTGTAATTGGAACTGATCCTGGCATGCTATTAAATTTTAGAGAGGATCTTTTAAAGTCTTTAGTGTGTGCTGGCTTACTTGTTAAAACATTGTCAAATCCTCTTAACAAGAATCAAAAAATAAGATTGAAATCTATTGGTGTTTCTGCTAGCTCTATTTCTATTTCTATTTCTAGAAATAGTTTGAATATTGTTCATGATATTCAAACTTTTATCAAAATATTTTTTGCTTATAAAAAGATAAAGCCTGATATTGTTCTGTCCTATACTATAAAGCCAGTTATATGGGGAGGGATTGCCTCTAGATTTACTAAGGTTGATTTTTACGCATTGATAACAGGGCTTGGCTTCACATTTCATGGGGACTCACTTAAAAGAAGAGTGCTAACCAGCCTAGTTATTTTTCTATATAAAATATCTTTAAAAAAATCTAAAGCTGTAATTTTTCAAAATAAAGATAATAGGGATGTTTTTGTTAGTAAGGGTATTGTGTCTTTTTCTAAAACATATGTTGTAAATGGATCTGGTGTAGACATCACAAAGTTTAATGTTGAAAGATTTCCAAAAAATACTATTCGTTTCTTATGTATTTCTCGTTTACTTGGGGAAAAGGGTTTAAGGGAGTACGCAGAGGCCGCAAGAATTGTAAAAGATAAATTTCCTAATGTTGAGTTTGATTTAGTTGGATCGGAAGATTCATCTCCTGATGCAATAGCTTTAAATGAAGTTGGCAACTGGTCAGGCTATATTAATTACAGAGGATCAAGTAGCGATGTTCGTAAATATATTAAAGAGTGTCATGTGTATGTGTTGCCATCCTATCATGAAGGATTGCCCAGGAGTACGTTGGAGGCTATGTCTATGGGGCGCCCCGTTTTAACTACAAACGCTGTTGGCTGTAAAGAGACCGTAAAAAATAGTGTTAATGGTTTTATGGTTCCAGTTAAATCAGTCGAAAAACTTGTAGAAATAATGATTTGGTTTGTTGAGCACAGTGATCAAATTAAAAAAATGGGTTTAGAGAGTAGAAAGATGGCTGAAGATAGGTTTGATGTTCGTAAGGTTAATAAAGAAATGTTAAAAATTATGGACATTAGATGAAACGAACTTTTGATTTATTTTTCAGTGTAATGCTATTTATCTTATTGTCAATCTCAATGTTATTGGTTGCTATTGCAATTCGACTAACATCCAAAGGCCCATCACTATATTGGTCTGACCGTGTTGGAAGGAACAATAAAATATTCAAGATGCCAAAGTTTAGATCAATGTTGACAAGCACTCCTGCTGTAGCAACTCATCTGTTAGATAATCCAGATGCTTATTTATCGCCTATTGGTGGTTTTTTACGCTCAACTAGCTTAGATGAGCTTCCACAACTATTTTCAGTATTAAAAGGCGATATGAGCTTCGTAGGGCCACGACCTGCGCTTTATAATCAAGATGATTTGATTACTTTACGCACCGAGAAAGGTGTGGATAAATTGTTGCCTGGCATTACAGGTTGGGCGCAAGTTAATGGTAGAGATGAATTGTCAATTCCTGATAAAGTGGAATTAGATGTAGAGTATCTAAATCGTAAGTCCTTTTGGTTTGATATAAAGATACTGTGGATGACTTTCTTAAAGGTTATTAAGCGCGATGGTGTGAGTCACTAGTAAAGGCAGCGGTTGTGTTAAATTAGATTGTCGATTTTCTGTAATCAATTAATAATTAACCAGTTGCTATCATTCCAACTTTGAAGATACCTCATTGCACTAGTTTCTGATTTCCAGCCGCCTCTAAGCATAATTTTCTCAAGCGGGATATTTTTGTTTAATAGATCAAGTGCAGCGCCAACCCTAAATGAGTGACCTGATAGCTCTCCTATTTGATTCAAGCCAGCTTTCTTTTGAAGACTTTTTAAAATATGATTAATTGATGCAGGCGTAAGTGATGGGTTAGTAGATAGATTTCGTTTGAAACTTCTAAGGATGTAGCCACTATCTTGATCAATTGCTAGTGACCAGCTTAAAATCATCTCAGTGTAGTGGTCCGTTAATCTGTAGTGGTCTGACAAACTTGGACACAAAGATAGCCTTATAATACAAACTATAAGGAGGTCAGTAAATGACACAAGTAAAAACCAGGAAGCAACGTGTGATGTTCACTG
>Ga0209559_1001594_pt1 | contig 10044 bp, 11 predicted proteins | sample SaaInlV_110m_DNA_FD_184677 | JGI IMG/M metagenome (GOLD analysis project Ga0209559, IMG submission 184677) | Marine microbial communities from expanding oxygen minimum zones in the Saanich Inlet - Saanich Inlet SI074_LV_165m_DNA (SPAdes) (version 2) | ecosystem: Environmental > Aquatic > Marine...
ACAATTAGTGTTATAAGGTCATCAATTGATTCAGAGAGACCTAACCAATTGAATAATTTTGACTCGGCATTAAAGTTAAATTGTTTAACTGGCATGGGATTTATAAGAAAATTTTTATACAGTATCTTTGTTGACTACACTTTGATTCTTAACAAGTTAAAGCTCAAATAGATTGAGAAACTATGAATAATATTGATCAAGACACCGTTGATAGTTTTGGTAATGAATGGGAACGTTTTGACCAGTCAGGGATGACTGAGAATGAAGTATTAAAAATTTCTAAGGATTATTTTGACATATTTCCATGGGAGAAGCTCGGAACAGATTCAACTGGTTTTGACATGGGGTGTGGATCTGGTCGTTGGGCGCAATATGTTGCGCCCAAAGTTGGCCATTTAAATTGCATAGACCCATCTTCTGCAATATCTATTGCCAAGAAAAAACTTAGAAATTTTAATAATGTAACCTTTATTCACGGCTCTGTTTCAAGTAACTCACTTACAAAATCTAGTCAAGATTTTGGTTATTCGCTTGGGGTTCTTCATCATGTCCCCGATACCCAGGCTGCAATAGAATCATGCGTAGACTTATTAAAGCCTGGTGCCCCATTATTACTTTATTTATATTATGATTTTGAGAATCGAACAAAATTATTTTATTTAATGTGGAAGGCCAGCAATTTTTTTAGAAAAGTTATTTCTAAAATGCCCCAATTTATGAAAAATATAGTAACAGATATAATTGCCATTATAATTTATCTGCCACTCTCCTTAACAGCACGTTTTGTAGATAAATGTAGGCTAAACTCAACTAATATTCCACTCTCATATTATAAAGATAAGAGTTTTTATACAATGAGAACTGATTCTAGAGATCGCTTTGGAACACCCTTAGAACAAAGATTTAGTAGATCAAAAATTCACAAAATGATGTCAAATGCTGGCATTAAAGGAATAACATTCTCTAAAAGCCCTCCATTCTGGTGTGTAGTTGGCTTTAAAGAAGGGAAATAATGCTTATTTTTTTTATTTCACAGAGGAGCCCCTTAATGTGTGGGATAGTGGGTATATTGTCTCCAAGCTTATCGATGGATAAAATGAGAGATTGTGTAAGTGGATTTTGAGAAAATTGTTATATCGTCACGTTCCAAAACAGCTTATAGAAAGATCAAAAATGGGTTTTTGGATTCCAATTGATTACTGGTTACGTACATCTCTCAAAGATTGGGCTGAAAATTATTTAAGTGTTTTTCCCTTTAAGAATGAAAATTATTTTAACTATGAAGAAATAAGAATAAAATGGGAAGAGCGCATACTTTGTAAAAGAAACCGGGGTTTGCCTTTATGGACTATATTAATGTTTGAATCTTTGTTAGAGTAACAAAAATATAGCTAACCTTTCTTTGATTAAGTTAACTCAAAAATATATATGTATAACACCGATTTTTTAGTAATTGGCGCAGGTATTGTCGGCATCAGCATAGCTCGTGAGCTGAAGATCCGTTATCCGGATTCCACTATCACTGTTCTTGAAAAAGAAGCGAGTCCTGGGCTTCATTCCAGTGGTCGCAATAGTGGTGTTTTGCACAGTGGTATTTATTATCCTTCTGATTCATTAAAAGCTAAAGTTTGTAGTCAAGGCGCCATCGAAATGGCTGAATTCTGTAATCAATATGGACTTCCTTTGGAAAGGCGTGGAAAGATTTTAGTTGCCGTAAATGAACAAGATGAACCGCAGATGGAACTTCTTGCTCGTCGTGCAGCAGAAAATAAAATTATTGCTGAGGTAATAGATAGTCAGACTTTAAAAGAGATTGAGCCGGAAGCGAGTACTGCCATTGATAAAGCACTTTTTATACCTTCCACTGCTGTTGGTGATCCCTTGGCAGTGATGCGAGCTATAATCAGTGAAGTAGAGAAACTAGGTGTAAAAATAAATTACAATTCTAAAATCGTAAATGTAAATATTTCACAGCAACAAGTGCAATTGCAAAACGGAAAGAAAATTGGATATGGTCATGTAGTTAATGCCTCAGGTCTTTATGCTGATAGTGTTGCGCATCAGTTTGATGTTGGACAAAGATATACTCTATTACCATTTAAGGGTATTTATTGGAAGATTGACCCTAGTGCTAAATTTAATATTCGACATTTAATATATCCTGTACCTGATTTAAGAGTGCCTTTTTTGGGAGTGCATACTACCACAACTACAGATGGAATTACATATTTAGGACCTACAGCTGTTCCAGCTTTTGGCCGTGAGAATTATCACGGACTGCATGGTGTTTCTTTTTTAGAATCGATTCGTATAATGAATTTATTAACAAAGCAGTTTATTTATAATAGAGATGGTTTTCGTCAGCTTGTTTTTCAAGAGGGTAGGCATTATTTTAAACCATGGTTCTTTCAGTCTGCACGTGCTATCCTTCCAAGATTAAAGCAGGAGCATTTGTTACCATCAAGTAAGGTTGGTATCAGGGCTCAGATTTTGGATAAGAAAACAGGAAGGATGGTAAGTGATTTTCTTGTTGAGAGTGGCCACAATTCAACTCACATTCTAAATGCTATATCACCAGCTTGGACTAGTGCTTTCCCATTTGCTAGATACGTTTGTGATAGTTATATTGAAAAAAAATCATCGTGATACTTTTTTTTTGGGTAAGATTCCCTCTTCATTTAATGTACAAGCACCATGATTGAATATCTAAGAAAGATCTTATATCTCTTAGGAGACAGCAGAAAAAAAATTCCAATAATGCTCATTATATTTTTGATGTCATCATTTTTGGATTTGGTTGGAATAGGCATGATTGCCCCTTATATTGCATTAATTTTGGATCCAAATTCTATGGATGGAATATTGGCAATTGTAGGTGAAGTTGTAGGATTGCCAAAAGAAAGAGAATCTTTACTTATTGCTACAAGTCTAATCTTATTGGTAGTGTTTCTAGTAAAAACACTATCTGTAATTTTGATCAATAGATTGATTATTAATTTTAGTCAAGATCAAGAGGTTAGATTACGAAGTTTTCTTATGAGATCTTATCAATCACTACCTTATGTTGAATATTTACGACGTAACAGCTCTGAATATATTCACAGTATTCATAATTTAACTGGGCAATTTTCAAGCCAAATTTTACTGCCTTTATTGAGAACACTAAGTGATGGTATGGTCGCTATTTTTATTTTAGGTCTTTTGGCCTGGCAGAATGTATCGGCATTAGTTTTATTGGTTATTTTGCTTGGAACGATAATAATATTTTATGATAAATTGTTTCGTTATAAGGTTACTTTATATGGGAAAAGAGTAAATGAGTATTCAACCAGTATGGTTCAGGGTATACATGAAGGGATTGAAGGACTGAAAGAAATACGCATACTTGGACGAGAAAAGTATTTTATCAATAAGGTTGTCAATAATGCAAAGACGTTTGCCTTTTATAATAAAAAATCACAAATTCTTTCAATTGCTCCACGTTATTTATTAGAATTTACTATGATTGCATTTATCGTCCTTCTTGTTGTTAGTACATTACTATTAGGTATGGATGTTCGTGGGCTGGTGCCTACTTTGGGTGTATTTGGTGTTGCTGCCTTAAGGTTGCTCCCAGCTTCTAATAGTATATCTACTAGTTTGGTTCAATTACGTTATGGTCGTGATGCAGTGAATCGTCTTTATGGTGATTTAAGCGGAATTAAACAGTTTGAACTCAATGACTCAAATAGTTCTTTTGAGGAGACTGATCACGATTTATTTCAAAAACTCTTAGTAGATAATATTACTTTTACATACCCTAATACAAAACAAAAAATATTAAAAAAAATCTCTTTAGAGATTAAGGCTGGAGAGTCTATTGGAATAATGGGCATTTCTGGTTCTGGAAAGACAACGTTGATAGATATCTTGCTTGGTCTATTAAATGTACAGAGTGGGAGAATTAATTACAATGGGAAGCCATTAAATTTAATGTTAAATAAGTGGCAATCTCAAATAGCATATCTACCCCAACAAGTTTTCTTAGTTGATGACACTTTGCAGCGTAACGTTGCTCTTGGAATTGATGATCATAAAATTAACAAAGAACAGCTTTATAAAGCGTTAAAGCAATCACAATTAATAGAGCTTGCTGAGCAACTTCCACAGGGAATAGATACTGTATTGGGAGAGCGAGGTATACGCTTATCTGGTGGGCAACGTCAGCGTATTGCGTTAGCCAGAGCTTTTTATCATGAGCGAGATATATTAATTATGGATGAAGCGACAAGTGCACTTGACAATGAAACGGAACGTGAAATTGTAAAAGAGATTGAACAATTAAAAGGAGATAAAACTATGATTGTTATTGCACATAGGCTCACTACTTTACAACACTGTGACAGAATCTATGAACTTAAAGATGGAAAAATTGTTAGTGTAGGGTCATACAAAGATTTGGTTATGAATCATGAATCATAAATTAGATAGTAGTAAATTTGAAGACCAAATCTTTATAAAATTTTTCCTGAAATTTTCAGAAAGGAATTTTTATTTAGTTGTTGTAAGTCTTAAATTTGTTTAAATTGTAATCCTCCCAAAAATTAACACACAGTAAAAGTAGAATTTTCTTATAATAAAAACATAAGGAGATTCAAATGAAGACAACACGTAAATCAGATTCACAAATCATGCAAATACTTAGCCAAGCAAGCTCAGGTATCCCAGTATCCGAACTGTGCAGAGAGCACGGTATGAGCAGCGCCACTTTTTATAAGTGGCGTGCTAAATACGGTGGCATGGATACCTCAATGATCACCAGACTCAAAGAGCTCGAGGCAGAGAATTCTCGCCTCAAGAAGATGTACGCAGATGAGCGTTTAAAAGCCATGATCGTACAGGAAGCTTTAACAAAAAAGTTCTAAGGCCGTCTCTACGTAAGGAGATGGCCAGACAGGCTATTCATGACCATCGGGTAACAGTAAGGTTAGCTTGTCAGGCATTTAAAATCAGTGAGACATGTTATCGGTACGATCCAAAGCTATCATCCGAGAATGAGTTAATTGCTGATTGGTTGTTACGATTAACCACAACACACAAACAATGGGGCTTTGGATTGTGCTTTATGTATCTGCGTAACACCAAAGGCTTTAAATGGAATCATAAGCGTGTGTATCGTATTTACAAGCAACTAGAGCTTAATCTTAGGATTAAGCCTAGAAGAAGAATCAAACGCGACAAGCCGCAGGCTTTGAGCGTGCCTCTGTCCATTAATCAAACATGGTCAATTGACTTCATGTCAGATTCATTAGATACAGGTAGGAAGATTAGAACCTTTAATGTGATTGATGATTACAACAGAGAATGTCTAGGTATTGAAGTAGATCACTCTTTGCCAGCGCAAAGAGTGATTAAATCATTAGAACAGCTCATTGAATGGCGCGGTAAGCCTAAAGCTATTAGATGTGATAACGGGCCAGAGTATATATCTCATGCACTCAGAGAATGGGCACAAGCAATGGATATTGAGTTAATGTACATACAACCAGGCAAGCCGACGCAAAATGCCTATATAGAAAGATTTAACAGAACAGCAAGAAACGAATGGCTGAACATGCATATCTTTGATTCGATTGAGCATGCTCAATCGTTAGCAACTCAATGGATGTGGGTATATAATAATGTACGACCTCACAGTTCGATTGGTGGGATTCCACCAAGAAAGCTACTTGAGGCTATTTAAACAACGGAGATTCTATTTTTAGCAAGCGTTAGAAATGGGAGGATTACATTTACGCTAGAGGGAGTGAAGAGGTTTTATGGGTACAGAATATTTTGCAACTACAGAGTACAGTGGTATTAGTGGTATTTATTTTAATAAAATTATAGATACGATAATAAAGATAGGAGATCTTGATAAGTCCAAACAGACTATTTTGGATTATGGTGCTGGACACGGCATCATAAAGAGTAAGTTATTTAGTGTTAACCCATCTGCAAAAGTCATTAATTATGATATAAAGAAAGAATTAACTGAAGTTGATGACTGGAGGAGTACTACATTTAACACTTTGATTGCTAATGAAGTTTTTGTGTACTTAGAAAAGCATATGCTAAAAGAATTATTAATAGAATTAAAATCAATTAATAAGTCTTTGGAGATAATTGTTGGCATCAGTAAACAATCTGTTCTAAATAATATTGGTAAATACATTCTCTTCCAGCCAAAAGCGCATGACAATACAAAACTAATACCAAAAGAAGAAATATCAACATTATTAGAATTTACATATATTGATAAACATGTTTCAGTTTGGGGCTTGTCTGATGTATATAAGTTACGTTTCAAGTAGAGTTTCGATGATTAAACTAGAAAAAACGAAAGAGATTACAAAGTGTGAAGTTTGTGGAAATAGTGTATTAACAACTGTTATAGATCTTGGTCTACACCCTATGTGTGATGATTTAATTCCAATTGGCGATGATAGGGTCTGTGAAAAATACCCAATTGAGATTTGCTTTTGTGAAGAGTGTTATACTGCACATCAAAGGTTTCAAATACCTAAAAAGAAATTATTTCCAGAATCTTATCATTATAGGGCTCGCTTAACACCAAGTGTTTTATCTGGTATGTTAGACCTTGTTGAGAGCTGTGAACAAAGAGTTGACTCCCTTAAGGGCAAGACTGTACTTGATGTGGGTTGTAATGATGGAAGTTTGCTAGATATTTTTTCTAGTAAAGGGTGTCGAACAATTGGAGTTGAGCCAACAAAGGCCGCTTTAGATTCAAAGCATAAAACACTAAATTGCTTTTTTGATAAAGATGCTGCAGAAGAGGTACTGACTATAGTCGGTAAGCCAGATATCATAACGTTTACAAATGTGTTCGCACATATTGAAAATTTAACAGAACTACTAAGCAATTTAAAATTGATTATTGGAGATAAGACGATTGTTGTAATTGAAAATCACTATCTAGGGGCAATTCTTCAAACAGACCAGTTTGATACCTTTTACCATGAACATCCTAGAACGTATAGTTTTAGATCGTTTAAGTATATTTCTAAATCATTAGGACTAACTTTTCAGGATGTTCAGTTTGTTAATCGATATGGGGGCAATATTAGAGCTTATCTGGGACATGATAAAAAACCCCTTGCCAATATTGATGAGAGCAGTTTTATTCAATTGTTTAATACAATGAATAAAAATTTATTATCTTGGAAGATGGAAATACTGGCTTCAATTAATTCCCTTGTTGATAAATACGGACCTCTCGTTGCAAAAGCCTTTCCTGGTAGGGCTGCCATTATTATAGAATATTTAGAACTTAATGAATCTCACTTGTCAGCAGTATATGAGATTAAAGGATCTAAAAAAGTTGGTTATTACGTACCAGGGACTAAAATTCCAATTTTGCCAGAGGCTGAGCTTTTCTCCAAAAAACATTTTCCTGATATTATTATAAATTTGGCATGGCATATACCTACTGAAGTTTATGCCAATTTATCTGCACATGGATATAATGGAAAAATGATTAATATAAAAGATTTCCCTGTCCAGAGTAATGATACAGTTTCTTGATTTAAAGTCAGTAAATGATATTTATAAGGATGAACTTTTACTTACATGTAAAAAAGTCATTGATAGTGGGTGCTATATCCAAGGCGAAGAATGTAAAGAGTTTGAAAAAGAATTTTCTTCTTATTGCGGGTCAGAATTTGCTGTAGGTGTGGGGAATGGTTTGGACGCCCTAACTTTGATTTTTAGAGCATATAAAGAAATTGGAGTTTTAAATGATGGCGACGAAGTTATCGTTCCTGCAAATACTTACATAGCATCAATTTTATCTATTACAGAGAATAATTTAGTTCCAATATTGGTTGAACCTGATATTACTACATATTTGATCGATTGTAATCAGATTGAAGCAAGGATAACATCCAAAACAAAAGCCATCATGGTAGTTCATTTATATGGACAAACCTGTCAGATGGATAAAATAAGTGAAATAGCAAGTAGTCACAACCTTAAGATAATAGAAGACTCTGCGCAATCGCATGGGGCTTACTTTAGAGAAAGAAGATGTGGAAATTTGGGTGATGCCAGTGGATTTAGTCTTTATCCTACTAAAAATTTGGGGGCACTTGGTGATGCTGGTATTGTGACAACAAATGATAGAAATTTGTACCATGTAATAAGATCTATTGCTAATTATGGAAGTAGTAAAAAATATGAAAATACTTACAAAGGCATTAACAGTCGCTTAGATGAAATTCAAGCATCTTTATTAAGAGTGAAGCTTAAATATTTAGACAGGGAAATTAAAAAACGACAGGAAATTGCAAATTATTATCTAGACAATATAACAAATGATAAGATTGTATTACCAATAATTAAAAATAGCATGCATCATGTCTGGCATTTATTTGTTATAAGGTCTAATAACAGGCATAAGTTGCAGAGATATCTTTTTGAAAATGATATAGAAACACTTATTCACTATCCTATTCCTCCACATAAACAAAAATCCTATCTCGAACTGAGCGCACTTAATTTACCTACTTCTGAAAAACTACATGATGAAGTTTTGAGTATACCAATGAATCCAGCATTATCTGATAAGGATTGTGAATATATCGTTAATACAATAAATGACTATAGGGGTTAATTAAAGATATGACTGGAAGTTTAAAGATATCAGTTTGTATTCCTGTGTACAACAGTGAAAAAACAATATTAAAATTAGTGGAAGATGTTAAAGACAAATTGCACAACTATGAACTAGAAGTAATCCTTGTTAATGATGGCAGTAAAGATTCAAGCGAGGAAATCTGTATAGGATTGTCAGATAAGTATGATTTTGTTAAGTTCATATCGTTAAGAAAAAATTTTAGTTACCATAATGCGGTATTGTGTGGTTTAACATACATGACGGGGGATTATGTTGCTATTATAGATGATGATTTTCAAAATCCACCATCAGAGATACTGCTTCTTATAGAAGAAGCACAACAAGGTTATGATGTTGTCTATTCTCGTTATGAAGAGAAGAGGCACCATTGGTTCAGAAATTTAGGGAGCCAATTTAATGGCATGGTTGCAACATGGCTTCTAGACAAACCAAAAGGCTTGTATCTTTCTAGCTCTAAACTTATCACTAAAGAAGTTGTTAATGAGATTATCAAATATTCTGGCCCATTTCCATACATAGATGGACTAATATTAAGAGTAACTGATAATATAGGAGTTAAAACTGTTAAGCATATTGAGAGACCAGAAGGCACCTCTAATTATACAATTACTAAATTAATGGCTCAGTGGATGAATATGTTTGTAAGCTTTTCTATTAAACCATTACGATTAGCGACTTTTTTTGGTCTTATCATATCAACCGTTAGTTTTATTTTTGGAATGTATTTTATTGTTGATAAGATATTACATCCAGATATTACTCTTGGATGGACATCTTTAATTACTGCCGTTTTATTTTTCTCTGGAATACAAATTCTTTTTTTAGGACTTCTTGGGGAATATTTAGGAAAACAATATTTAGACCAAAATGGAACCCCTGCTTATATAGTCAAGAAAGAGTATCTGTGACCCAAGCTAACCGCAACTCTAAAATTAGCAAAAATAACTTAATCATCCAAATGTATAGATTTTATATTATTGGATTATTTAACACTACTATTGTTTATTTATTTTTTTCATTTCTTATATTTATTGGGATTAGCTATAGTTTATCATTAGTTGCTGATTATATATTTGGTGGTTTTCTATCATATTTTTTAAATAAAAAATATACATTTAATAATCGTAATCGACATACCCATCAAATTGTTATTAAGATGGTTGCTGTTTTAATTCTAGCATTTATTGTTAATTTTATAATTCTTGTATACTTAGTTGAATACAAGCAATACAATATATATATTTCACAGTTTTTATCTATAGTTCCAACCTCATTACTATTCTTCTACCTTCAAAAAACACAAGTTTTTTGTGATTCCTAGTCTGTGAATATTAGTAATAAATTTTTAAAAATAAGTCTTCTCTTATTAA
>Ga0209559_1001615_pt1 | contig 9955 bp, 9 predicted proteins | sample SaaInlV_110m_DNA_FD_184677 | JGI IMG/M metagenome (GOLD analysis project Ga0209559, IMG submission 184677) | Marine microbial communities from expanding oxygen minimum zones in the Saanich Inlet - Saanich Inlet SI074_LV_165m_DNA (SPAdes) (version 2) | ecosystem: Environmental > Aquatic > Marine >...
TCTTGTGTTCATTTCTTTTAATGTCCTTTATCCAATACCGCATTGGGTTTTTATCGAGTATAACTTCATCAGTTATATTCTCCCATCTTAGGGTATACCCTACACTGCATACTTTATTATCAGGATCTATGTAGTAAAGCCCTCTTATCATATTTGATCGGTATAACCTATCACCCGCCTTAGTGTGATAACTGCCAGGTGGTAAAGACTTTTCAGTGTATAGTTGGAGGCCTATGCTATCCATTAGATCTTTGCGTAAGCTGCTACCTTCGGCACCATTCTCCGCTATCCTATCTTCTAACTGTATTTCGGAGTTACCATCTTCATAAGTGGTATATCTACCTATACTTTTGTTAGTATATACATACCTAATTTCTTCATCAGTAAAAGACCTGCTCCAACCGTATAGGCGCTTCATCAGTAAAAGTTTGTCTATTACATCTCTGTAGCTGTCTAATTGATTCATCAGTCATCTCCAAATATTGCCTTAGCGTTTTTAATTTTCCACTGTTGGATCTCTTTTTGTACTCCTAGTTCAGGTTTAGTTTTCAGTACATCTCTGATAGCCAGTAGCTGAAACTCAGATGGTAGTCTTTTCAGGTATACCATCGTATTGGGAACATTATCTTCAGTCATCTTACTAGCAACTAAACCACTCACAGCATACAACGCTCCTGGTTCTTTAGGGACTGTAGCTCCCTTAGGATCTATTATGAGCATGTCAGGATCTGGTAGCTCTTGTAGTAGCTCAATATACCCCTTGAATTCTAATGCAGCTCCTTGCCCTACTGTCCCTGCTATAAGAGGTAAGTGGTGTGGTTCACTACCTATGTCTGACCAAGGTTTAATTAGCTTTGATGCAAATTCCCAAGTTCTTGGACTTGCAAAGGTGACATCATTATGGTTAGGATCGAACTTGTGTAGTAACTCAGGTCTAAATCTAATGAAGGCTACTATCCTTGTATCTAAACTGTTCTCTAGTGCCCAGTCTACCCAGTCATCTGTTGATACATCTAACTGTAGATGCACTAACCTAGACTGCATTGCTGTACCTATACGGTTCACAATAGCTCTATCCGTAGCTAGGTTACCAGCAGCTACCATATGTACGTCAGGATGTAGTTTATGCTGACCTACTTCCTTATCTAATACCAGCCTATATGCTGCTACTTGTACGCTAGGGGGTGCACTATTGATTTCATCTAGGTTGATAAGCCACCCCTCCTTACCATCAGGTATTTCATCTATTCCCTTGATTGGGAAATGTGTTGGAGGTAGGAACTCCATCTTCTTGCCTGTAGTAACAGGGAGTCCTACTAAATCGAGCGGATCTGACTGTGCTAATCTAATGTCGATGTACTCTAGGTTTAGCTCTTCGGCTACTTGGCGCATTATACTGCTCTTGCCTACACCTGGGCTGCCAGCTAACATAGGCACTAGTCCTACAGTGATACAGTCCTTGATAGCCTTAGTGGCTACCTCAGGGTTTACTGGTAATGTGTTACTCATCTTTTACCCCTCCAAATCATCTAAGTAATTTTCGTAATGCTCTAGGTCTTCTAGAGCCTGCTCGTAAAACTCATCTTCATTCTCATACTCATCCATAATATACTCCTTAGGTTGATTACATACCCCAAAGCGGATATGTAAATATTAATATTGTGGTAAGGGTAATAACTATTACTCCTGTCCTTATGCAGATACTATCTACATACCGTTTATACCCTCTTTGTAAAATGTTTCCATGTAGTAAGTGCGTTTCTTCTTCCATAGATTAAGTGATTTGGCGTGTAGATCTACTATCTCTTCTAAGTTAAGCAACAAATCCACTTCTCTTTTAGGTAATTTATACAGCGTGGGTTTACTTCTTATTTGTTTAAACTGCGGATCCTTATTGGATATCATAATCGTCTCTATTCTTCCTGCTGTTGTTTTCTCATATAAAAACCATATTTCATCAAACATAGATATGTAACTCCTTTATTTAAGAGAGGCGTTAACCACACTCCCCTTCGTACTGACACCCCTCGGTATCCATACATTTAGTACATCCACCTATCTTAGTTAGCGTAGGTCTTTTGCATTTAGGGCATTCGAGTCCTGTAATCCATTCTGGTTTAATATGTAACTCTTCTTCGGGTTCAGAGGAGGTGACTTTATTATGCAATGAGATAAGTGTTCTTCCGATATGTTGCACGACCCCATTCTGGTAACTCCCTTTCTTCTTACCTGCTACTTTTGCAAAGTATCCATCATTAGCGTGTATCTTAGCTAACTCATTACCAATAAATTCTAGGTTGAGTTTAGGATCATCTGATCTAAGCATGGCACTAGCTAATCTGGATATAGCTTTTACATAGTGTACGTTATCAGTATGACTGGAATCAATGAACACTTCAAAAGGTACGTTAGTGTCTAAACAGTTCAGCGTTAGATAGCAGTTGAACTGATCTGTTGGAGACCCACCGACCTGTATTTTGGCAGTCTGCCCGTTTAGTATTGCAGGTCGCTTCTTTCGCTCAGGCGGAGGTAGGTCAGGTGTGGGTTCGTTTACTGAAACGTTAATTATTTTTTTATCAATTACTGTAGTCATTTATTTAATATATGCGAAATCGCATTCTCCTGATTTTTTATATGAGCACCATTTACAACTATTCCAATTAGGAGTTGCGTGGAATGATACACAATCGGTTAATTTATTAGCTCTCTCATCCCATTTGGGTAAGAACGCCATCGCTTGTTCTCGGGTGTAGTTTTGCTCAGTAGTTTCTCCTTTATCTAAATACCACAACCGAGAACTTACGTATTCAAGTTTAGGGAATCGAAGGAAAGTGAGGATGGCATATAGCATTACTTGTGAGCCGTGCTTAACCTCATTCCCTCGTTTCTGACCTGTTTTATGGTCGATAATTACAGCTGAAGTTTCAGACTCATGTATCAGTACATCGAGTTTAGCCCGTAGCCATATTTCGTCCATCTGCCAATCACCGGATGTCCAATCTCTGTCATAAGCCCATTCACCCTCGCACTCAACCTTATTGTCTTCGTAGAGTTTTCGGAGGTCTTTAAACTCACGTTCAAAACGGCTGAGTTCTTTCGGTAAATCATTAATTCTTCCATCTACATATTGCTCCGCTTTATCGTGAATTTCTGAACCTCTTTGTGCCGCTGACCCACTGGGGTCTGGTAATTTCTTAACCTTCTGTAGGAATATGTGGTATGGACATTCTTCGAACTTTTGTAAACCGGAGAATGACCAAGTTTTTATAGGGGGTGTTAGCTTCGTTTGAGGCTCGAACCCATCAGCTTTTAGATGGGCGGGGAATTTTGTATTAAATGCCATTATTTAGCGTCTCCATAGTTATCAGCAATATTACCTTCAGCATCTAACGGTAAGTCAGGTGCCCAAGATGGGGGTGTTCTCATTATCTCTATCATTTGGTTGAGGCGTTCTTCAGCTAATTCTTCAGGTACTAATGCTAATACCTCATCGTGTACAGTACCCACTACAATAGTATCTGGTAGTTTAGATATATCTAGCATCTGGTACATGACAATGTTCCTCGCTAGGTGCTGAACACAATTCTCCGCCATTTTTCCAGAATATATACGATACCTAGTCTTACTGTTACCGTAAGTTACTTCAGGGTAATCGTATGAGTTATCAGGGTAGATAGTGGTGAGGTCGGGGTACCATAGTGACAATCCACCAGGGGTTACTAGTTGGTTGGGTCTTACAGACAGAATACCCTTACAGTTTAACAGCGGCTCTTCCTCTGTCACAGTCTGCATAAGCTCAATCGCTGTCCCCATCGTACCCCAGAAGTTTACTATCGCCCCGTTAGATTCTCTCCAACCATAGACAATATCTTTCGCTTGTGTGTCCGATAGATCCATCTTCGGGCCCATTGCTCCTGACTTCAGCATATCTCTGAACTTCTTCCAACCCGCGCCATAACCTAGCCCTAATGTTGCTGTCTTCCCTACGAACCGCTCCTGCTTAGTGATAGTGTCTATATCTTTTTTATATATACCAGAGGCAGCTACTTTATATACGTCAGTTCCTTTAGTGAAGGCACTAACTATATTATCCTGACCCGCTACCCACGCTAATACACGAGCCTCTATCTGAGCAGAGTCAGCAACTATTAATTTATATCCAGTTGGTGCTGTTAAGCAATGCCTGAGCTCTCTGGACTTACCGCGGGATGGTAAGTTCTGCATGTTGATCTTCTGGCTAGCTGAGTACCTACCAGTACGCGCTCCATAGTATTTAAGCGGTACAGGCATAAGGTTAGTTACCGGGTCAGCAGTATCTAAGAACCGTTGTGCTCTAGTTTCGTTTAACCGCGACTTCACTGCTTGCCGTGCGTCCCATAGTGGTTGTAGGTCAGGGTTATCGTACTGCAGTTGCTGGTATTCAATGTCATTCTTCGCTAAGGCATATGTTAACTTCTCGGTAATAGGTGATATCTTAGTTGGTACCTCTATCCCTAACGACTCTAAGTATGCAGCGTACTTATTGTTACTGGCTAACTGAGCACGAGTAATAGGAGCGTTATCTAACAACTTATTACGATATAATATCTCCGCTGTCAGTGCTCGCTTTGTCCGTGGCCTATCTAGTACCAGATGCGGCTCGTTATACATACGTAAGGTTAAGTCCATCAGCTCTAACTCTTTGGACGGTATATGCGGTAACAACTGGTTGTAACACACCATTGTTATATTTACATCGTTTATACAGTACTTTTTAAGTTCGTGTGCCTGTGCTGTTGTGAGTGTGTCTAAGTTCTTAGTGTTAAACAGTTCGGTGGTTTTTCTATGCGCTGGGTTTACTCTTCTGATCAGTGCCGCTAACGAGTGCGATACTGAGTTCCCTGGCCATAGGAAGGCGGAGAATAACTGAGTGTCTCTATATTCACGTGGCGGTATACAGTGATAGTACAATGACAATATAGCCGCGTCGAACATCGTGTTATGGCATACTAAAATAATGTCATTATCAGGGACGAATAGTTTATCTAAGTATTGCTGGATATTATCTGTATGGATATAGGTGGTGGTGGATGAGATGTGAATGCCCATGCCGAAGACTTTAAACCGTGGGTCGTTGATATACTCTGGGTATGTCATCTTCGTTAGCGTATGATGAGTGCTATAAGTAGTCTCAAAATCTATTGTGATGGTTGTGGATGAGGATATCATACGGCTATGGCAATTAAGTCCTTGTTAGGTTGGATGGTGGCGTGCTCAGAAGTTATATCAATAAGCGATGCTATATCTAACGGGGTTATGTTCCAATTTATACGACCCTCAATAAACCTGCCTCTCTGCGCGTTTCTGGTGGTCTGTATATAGTTCAAGTTGTTTTTGTTTAATATCGTATGGAACCCTTTACTGGATATAACATTCTGATCTGCTGTTATTGCAGTGTACAGAATATGTAGGTCTTTAGTGGATACCGAATGCCCTACAGTTTGGTTTAATGATGACTCTGCTCTTGGTTGTTTAGGCGGCTGATCAGGGGTGGTGCCGGTTATTAAGTTTAGTACCGATATGCCATTGTTTAAGGCTCTTACCTTATTATGTAATCTTGTAGGATCTAATTGGTGGAGTTCGATCTCCTCAACTGTCGGCATGGAATCCACAAACCATCTGAAATCCCCATCCCTAACAGCTGCACAGAACCTAGCTGGGAACGGTCTAGTAGCGTCTATCATCAACTCTTTGGCATAATTGCTTAGTGCTGTCTGGGCTGCGAACTCATCAAATTGATATGCTTTAGTGAATGATACAAAGTTAGGTAGTTCTTTAGCGATAGCTTCCTCATATGTTGTTTTAGGTGGGAGTGAGAACAGCTCTGGCATTGTGTTGGCTATTTTTTTAAGTGAGTGCTTCTGCCACGGACATATATTAAAACGGGACTCCTCACCAGTACCTAAATTAAACGCGTCCGTGTGGTTAGTACACATGATAAAGTTCGAATAGGACTTAATCGTTTTCTTGTTCTGCCTCATTGCTCGGACGGATATCTCAGGCTCAGTTATTAAATTCTTCATACCCTCCATAGCGGCAGTGTGCTGTTTCGACTCTGACTTCACCTCATCTAACCCCATCACAATCAGATGCTCCAATTCAGCGTTAAATTCATCTGTTATTTGGTTAAATCTTAGCAATTGGGCGTGTTTACCAGAGAATATAGGTGCAAATATCTGACTAACTAATGTTGATTTGCCTGACTGAGTTGTGCCCTGTAATAACCACGCCCGTTTCGTTTTCTTACGGGTCTGTATAATATACGATATCCAATTCAATAAGTGCTCGAATTCTATTGATGACTCTTCTCTTGGTGGTGTTCCAACGCCATTCTTTAACGCAAAATATATAGTTGGGCAGAGCTTAGCTAATGTTTTGACAGTGTCAGTGGGATTGGTATAACCTATGGAGGTGGAGGTGGATGATGGGAGGGCTGGAGTGTTAAGTACCGCGTTAGGGCGGAAACTGTTAATTTCATGTGTTTTAAAGTTAACAATATGTGAATCAGTTGGGTTGAATACAGGGTTCCAGTTTGGCATCTCTTTGGAATCTGGTAGTGCCCTATTATTATCTGCTAATGCCATTTCTAACCGCTCTGTTGACGAGTGCTGATACATTACCACAGAGTTAGTGGAGGTGTTATATTCACAGGATTGTATTGAATCTGATCGTTTTGAATAAAACCCGAATACTATCATATTGTTATCGTCCGGCTGATACATAGGGCCTAATTTCGTTATATCGTCAGTGACACCGTTATCAGAGTTTAATATATCTGTTTCTGTCTCTTGTATCTCCTGTTCAATTAACTCTTTAAGCGTTCTTAAAAACGGTGCGTCTACATCGCTCATGAAGAACGCATCATCTGTTTTAAAGCAACGAACTAACTCAGGGTTGGATTTATACGCCCAGTATGAGTTCGAGTCACCGTTATTTAAATTCATACGGATATATGTATCATCTATATCTACTAATGTTAATGCCCCTTCACTGGGATGTGATAGTACCTTTACATCGTTGAGGGCATTATAAGTAGTGGCGAATAGTTTTGGGTGGTTTTTTAAACCTGTATCAGTGCGTAATTGTTTAATTACCGCCTCTTTCTCCTGATTTATTGACTCAACACCGGGGAGATCTGGTGGTAATGACACCGTTGGTCTGGATCGTATCGATAGCGTTATAGGTCTTTGAGGTGTGGTGGCGGGCATATTGTTAGGTGGGGCTATATAAACTATCCTTGAGTTCTCTGCTAAAGTGGGATCTATTACATAATGAAGGTTTCTGCCAGTGCCTGACAGTGTTAATTGTTGCTTAAACGGCTGATTAAAGTTTAATTGGGTGAGGAAATACTTCTTTACATTGGGTGCCATCGGCTTATCTAGGAGGAAAAACAGGTGACCTGATAGTATATACGGGTCTTCGGTTACATAAGCTGAAGCTGAATATTGCCATATAAATGACACATTATGGAAATAAGATGGTAGTGTTTCTATAAACGCTTGGGGTAAATTCTCTACATCGTGGTGGTTGGATAGTGTATATTTGTCTACATCTATGACTAATAATTCATTGGGGGATACCGATTGAGTCTTTTTAGCCCGGGACTCATTCTCTAACTTTCGCTTAAATTGGCCAATTAAAATGACATTCTGTTGGGCGGCTACCTCTTGTAATAATGGGTGAAGCTCTTCTATCGAGGTATATTCTACCTCTTGGGATGATACTCGGAATGGCACATTGGGGGTTTTCGATAATTTCTTTGTTTTTTGGTCATAACTCTTTGTAAGTGGTAATACAGTGTCTATAACAGTTAGGATCATGGATAGTGGCCTCTGGACAGTGAAAATAGGTATTTTAACATAATGAAAATGGGATGTCAAAACTATCGGTAACACCGCATCCATTTATTTGCGGTGTTGGGGCTAAGTTATTGTTTTACCGAGGTTTAATCTAGTTATTAACAATACCCTTACAGAAATGAGGTTAACCGCAAGTGGTTGAATTAACAACAGTAAGTATGAAGCAAGGTGCTTAAACAGCAAAAAAAGATAGTTTAGTTAAATTTCGTCTAAAATTTTTTAATTACATTTAATATATATATACGGGATGCGACTTAAAAAAAGGATGTGAGAGTGGGATTTTTAGTTGATATTGCTTATTATCAATGCTTTAGGACTACAAAAAGCCTAAAAAGGGCGAAACCGTCCGGTGTTGCTCTGAGATTTGCGGTGTTTATTGTTAGAAATGGTCATTTTTATAAGTGACCAGCTTATTTTGCTGTCAAATGTCATTTTTTAGGTTGTCAATTGGCGGCATGAGGCTAATTTTACGTCTTAGCCTAAGACGGATTTCTAAAGTTAAGCGCTTTTTATACTTTTTTACTGTTGTTAAGCGCGGTTGCTACTTTTCTATCGTTAACTGTACAGAGAACAAGTAGATTTACCACTTTATAAAAGCTAAAAGTGCTTAACTATTACTTAGAGGCAATAGTTAAGCACTTAGCGGACCCCATGGAGGCTAATAAAAAAATAGTCAGTCTAGCTACCAGTATTTCACTGATAGCTAATCTAACTATTAATTGCCTTAACCACTTAGGCGGCTCTTCTCTCTACCGATTCACCACTCGTATGCTCGGTAAGATCTACTGAAGTATATCCTCCGTTCAACTCAGTCGCTTTATCTACGCCTATAGTCATCTCCTTCCAATGCTTAACAAACGGTGCGAGTTCTTGTACATCTCGCTCGTAGTTATTTTCGAAGAATGAGAACATTGTTGCCTGCTCATAAGTCGGGTCTACTCCAAACTTTGGTGGTTGTACCCAATCTATCGCTTGTTCGATCATTGTGAATATCACACCGTCGACTCCACCTTCATTCTCGAAAGCGTTGTCATGTCGATTAGGTATTGGCTCTATACCATCCATCAGGCTTTCTATAACTTCAATACCTTTTACTAGAGCAGCTAAAATCTTCGGCTTATCTGTTTTATCTAGATCAGCTTCAGCTCGTTCGATGACTAAATCAGGAATATGCACCGTCGATATATGCATCTTATTAATTTTATCGAATTCCCGTCCGAATGGTGCGACAGTTTGCCCAATCCAATAATAATGCTGAATCTCTCTTCGGATCTCTTCGATTTTATCCACTCGACTATCGACATCCATACCATACTTCTGTAGACGCTCAACTCTCTCCTTCTGTTTAACATAGGCCTGTGCCTTCATAAACATTTTAAACACTGCGTTATTCACAATGTTTCGGGTTAATACATCAAATCCAGGTACATTGCTTAACTCATTCAAATCGTACCCAGTTACATATTTCACATCTTTCTTTTTTGTTACTTTAGTCATAATTGACTCCTTTAATAATTAATATATAATGGTTTAGTGACTTCGTCACTGTTAGTGTTATGAGATACTGTTGATCTCGGTTCTTTGTTTCCCTCTAATGCTATCAAGATCTTTAGCGGATCTTGATACAAGAAACAACTCATTGTCGTTCCCCTAACCAGCTGTAATCTCCGTGCTTCCCGCTGTTGCTTTCTCTTAAATGCTCTGTTCATCATATTCTCCATTTTATCTTCGTACTCATGTTGTGTATCTCCATTATTTATACAAGTCGTTATCCACCAAGTGTGTCTTGTTATAAAGTTCAATCACCTTATAAATAAACTCAGGTTGGTGGTGTCCATGGTCAACAATCATTGTTATCAAATCCAAGAAGGATTCCTTAGAGTAACCATATCTATCAACATAGTTACTAATCATGTTATCAACATCAACTACATAATCAACAACTACCTCATCATCAAGATTAAAATCTTCTTCTAATCCAGTAATAATATCTTTAACCTTATTCAAACTTATAGACTTCTTCATAATATAACTCCTGTTGCGTTAAATAAAAATGA
>Ga0209559_1001621_pt1 | contig 9947 bp, 21 predicted proteins | sample SaaInlV_110m_DNA_FD_184677 | JGI IMG/M metagenome (GOLD analysis project Ga0209559, IMG submission 184677) | Marine microbial communities from expanding oxygen minimum zones in the Saanich Inlet - Saanich Inlet SI074_LV_165m_DNA (SPAdes) (version 2) | ecosystem: Environmental > Aquatic > Marine >...
CGCTTGATTTTAAGTCTTGTTCGACTTTATCACTGTAGCCATGGTTGTGTAGCATTAACTTAACAATCGTTGAATTGAACTCACTTGTAAGCCCTTTGTTAAGCAATTCTGCCTCTTGTTTCTTCTTAATATTGCGTAACGTCCTCGAAAAATCAGGGTGTTTAGCCTTCCAATCATAGATAGTGCTGTCTGATAAATCAAGAACTAATGACAGTCCTGCGACACTTGGAACTACACTGTCCTTTTGATAAGTAGTAAGATAATCATCTGCTTTCTCTTGCATTGCTTCATTGTATTTTGTAGGTCGTCCTCTCTCTGCCATTAGTGTAACTCCTTTTTTATTCTATTATTTTGAATATTATCATTTTCTAATAATACTACTACATAAGGGATAAGTGACAAGTGCTCAGTAGCAAAACACTTTGTTTTGATTGTTTTCAATTTGCTGCCCTATCTCTCATGCTTAATCCAAATCTTGTTCTGATAAATTCATTGCCGGTTCTTTTTACAGCTTCATTCTCTACATAGGTGCAAAGCTCAATGAAGGTTTCTTTTGTTTGTCCTGCACTCTTGTAAAGATGGGCCAGTTCTTCTATGGCAAGCTTGGCTTGTTTGTAATCACCCTTGACTAATTCAACAATGGCTTCGTCAATCGTCTTATTGACTGTGTTCTCACTTATCTTTTTTTTCATATTCTCTGGTTTCAATCTCTAAGTATTGAGCCTCTTGTGCTAGGTCGTCTATTTCGTGGCAATTATGTCTGCCTTCGTTTTTTAGTTTGAGTATCTTCTTGGCCATACATCTGACTTTTTTTAAGATCTGCTCTGTTGTGTGCATCATCTGTTTATTCCCCAAATAATTAATTGTTCTATAACTTCTTGAACTGAGTGAACCACCCCGACCTCTCCGCCAGCTTGTTCAATCCTTTCGATCATTGCTTTCTGAGTTATGCTCAATGCACCTGCTCTGGTGTCTGTCTTTGGTTTTTTAACTTCCAAGAAGTATGCCATTGAATCATTCACTATAGCTATATCTGGTACACCGCTCTTAACCCCTTCTGCCTTTAGTTTCTTAGCGGTTATTAGATTACGATTGCCCCCATTTGGAACGGCATACCACATCAAACCCCTAACATCTAGGTACTGAGCTATGGCTACTTGGACTTGTCTTTCAGTTTCTCGCATAACTGTTCAATGTCCTGTGCCAGGTACATGGTTTCGTTTTCTTTAGTCACTCTGGCAATCTTCTGAGAAAGCTCAAGTATTTGCTTAATTAACTTTTCCATTTTTCCCTTTCACTTTTTTGCGTGTTGGTGTCCAAGGGTTGTGTTTAATACCCACTTGCAATTCGATCTTCTCAACCCTTTTGCGTAATTCTTTAATTAGTGTTTCCATCAATATCCCAAATTAAAATAACTAAAAATGCAACCCATAACAGTGCTGCGCCTACTAAATATTCAAACATAACCCATTGCCTCTATATACAAATCCTCCGGTCTTGGCAAGGTGATCCCCAGTTGTGCCATTTCCATGTCTATCTTTTCTAAAAAATCCTTAAATTCCTTAACTTTTAAATTCTTAGAGCTTGGCTCTTTGATGTCTCCATCTTCATATTCAATTCTGATTAAGAATTTGTGCTTAAACCCAGTGTGCAGTCCTTTGTGCCACTTACTATCCTCAAAGTAATCATGCACTGGCATCCCTGTTTCTTGATTGATAATGCCTAACCACATCCAATACAGTTTGTTTTGCTTTTGTGATCGGGTGTCTTTGTCCTCTCTGATCTCAATGACTGCTCTTTGAGCATCAGGGTATTGGCTAAAGTGACTAACAATCATTGCCTCAACAATGTGTCTTTTTTCTTTGCTGCGTTGGATTATTCTTTTCATAAAAAATTCACACAAACAATCACAATAGGCAAAGCCACAAAAGGCAATTTGAGGCACGTATGGCACTCAATAATTTTCTTAATCATGTCTTATCAACCCCTGCTTAACCAATAACTCTTGAGTGCGTTTCATGGCTAGTAGGCCTTGATAATCTAACCACTCGATCTCATAGTTCATGTTCTTGCGTCTATCGTAAACTTCGTGGCAGGTAAAACAACTATAAAATCCATGAATATCAAGTGATTTCTGACCCATGCCAGCCCCATTGATATGAGCAAACACAGTGGTTTCGTTTTCACCACCGGATTGACAACCTTCGAGTCTTATCTGGCAAGGTTGTGCTTTTGCGGATTTAGTGATCTTGCTCATCTAACCCTCTTAACCGATAACTCAACAATCCAATTACATTTAACTTTTAAATTTGTCATCAAACAGTTGTCCATTAGTCTTAGTAAATAGCCATTGTTTAAGTTTTTATTGAGTAAATCAGTGGCTTTAAACCTGCCTAATCTGTCTGCCAGTAATAGCATTTCTTTAAAGATTGATCGAGTGTTGGGTAATAAAAAATCATTAGTCACAATGCCACTTTTCAAGGCTTGGTGGATTGAGTTATTGACAGCCATTTGGCCTATGACATCTTCCTCGTTCCAAACGATGTGTTCTTTTCTTATAGCCATTGCATTGATACCCCATTGTAATTATCAATCCACTGCAACGATTCATCGTGAAACCAAAATCCAAACTTCCCTGTAAATTCACCATTGCGTTGTTTATCAACAATGAATAAACCGTCTGGATCTGTGTATGAATACGAGCTTTTATTCTCAATGGCCTTTCTTTTTTCATCGTTCAAATGAATTAAAATTACATTAAATGCTAGGTTGGTGATTGAGGCAGAGCCTGATATGTCAAACTTACCAGGGATGTAGTTCTTTGCTCCTACTGGTGATTTCCGAGCATGAGTTACGAGGTGAATATGGATGTTAAATTCTTTGGCTTTGGTGCATAATTCAGCCACAAATCTTTTCTGTGTTTCGCCTTGTTCCTGATCCACACCACACATCATTAAACTATCAATCATTATGTGTTTAATGCCTTTTTGTTCTGCTGACCAATCAATCATGCTCATAATATCTTCTGATTGAACCACGTCTGTTTGATCGTATATCCACAAGCGTAAATCAGTTACATCTTCAAACTTCTGTCTAAAGTCTTGGGTGGGTTTTCTACCACCATAACCTTGTCTCAACATTCGTGCTATGGTCATGGATCCTTTCATTTCCATACTGGCAATTAATACGTTGGTATCTTTGGCTAACCATAATGCTGCTTGACCCATCACCAAGGACTTACCATTGCCATTGATACCTGACCAGATGGTTACTTCACCCATTCTAAATCTAAACAAGTTATGGGTTTTTTCCCAAGGTAACTTATCACCAGTTAAATGAACACCATCATCAAGCATTGCCATTGCTTCATCCAAGAAGTCACTAGCAGGTTTGATTAACTGACGTTGTGATTGAGATTTGTAATTTCTAAAATCATCAACAGAAACGTGATTCATAGTGCATGACTCCATTGATCAGCTTCTGCTGGTTTATCAAACGTATAGTCACACTTGATCGTTTGCCATTCATTTTTCATTATGACTTCCATGACTTGTTCAAAGCTCATGTTGTATTTGGTTGATACGGTATCAATATCATTAATCACACCACTTAATCCTTTTGTTGTTTTAAGTGGTTTTTTTATTTCCTTTCGATAATCAATTAATTTAATGGCTATTTGTTTTTTATCATTGTTAAATTTTGAAAGGTCAACACCTTTGTGTTTAGTGATTGTTTTAGGTAACACTTTGTTAGTTTTCTCTACCTGTACTCTACCTGTATTAACAGCTGTATCTATGCCCCTTACCGAATTGGTAACCGTTTGAGTTACCGAATTGGTAACCGTTTCGTTACTGTTTTGGTAACCGTTACCGAATTGGGTACCGTTACTGTTTTGGGTACCGTTTGAAACCTTAGTTTTCTTAAAGTTTTTAAGCTCTTTAACTCGGTATTCAGTCCATTGGCCTTTACCACCATTACCTGTTTTCTTAACCCAGCCTAAGTTTTCCAACTCAGTAGTAATTGTTGAAACTCTTGATAGTGGGTAACCAGTTCTGTCAGCTATCATCTGCCTACTAATTCTTGCTAGATTAGTGTTAGCCTTACGCCAAGAGAAAATAGCCATTAACACCCTAATTTGTCTGAGTGTTAATCTATCATCAGTCATTATTTCTGGTGGTAAATATAGATTTGGTATGTCAATCATAGCTCAGTATTTCCTAAACCTGCCGTAAGTCCGCTCAATTTGTTACTTGGTTCAGCACTGGCTATTGCAGCAGCCTGAGTGGACAATATGAACTCATGATTAAATATTTCTTGAGCAATGAGTGAACGTATAAGCCCTGACATGGACATTCCCTTGATCTGGCAAAGGCGTTTGGCTTTTCTGAATTGCTCCTCTGTAACGAATGCTCTTAGTTCTAATTCAAATTTGTCGTTCACTCGTTCCCCTAGGTTAGTTGTGGATTTTTACGACTTCCACTTGTCGATAATCCTGTTAAAATTAAGTTCGCTAAAACAACAGGAAAATTTGATGTTATTTAAAAATATCAGGTCGCAGATCTTCTCGTTTGATCACACCGTCAGTTACTCGTTCGATTTCAACAGCCCTTTTCACAGGCACACCAGTTTTAAGCCATTGTGCTACAGAAGGTTGAGAGACCTTCAGAGCTTTAGCCAACTCATCTTGGGTTTTAAAAAAATCAAGAACTTTATCCATAACCAAGATTATATAGTTTTTTACTATGCAAAGTATAGTTTTTTACTATGATTGGCAATAATATTAAAACATTACGATTGGAGGCTGGACTTAGTCAAGATGAATTAGCTTTACAAGTGGGTATTAGTCAGCCTTCACTTAATAAAATTGAAAAAAATGAAACAAAAAATCCAAGAAAATTATCCGCTATTGCTAAATTTTTCAGTGTTACTGAGGAGTTTTTAAGGTTTAATAATTTAGAAATAAAAAATAATCGAGTTTTCAACTTTGACTTATTGGATATTCAAGCCAGTGCTGGCACAGGTGTTGCTTTGCTTGATGAGTCAGTAGTACAATCAATCTCGATAGACAAAGATAAATTCCAAGAATTGTTTAAGTGTGCGCCTACTGATTCAATGAAGATCATCAACATCAAAGGTGATTCGATGACCCCAACTTTCAAAGATAATGATTTTATTCTGGTTGATATTGCCAACATCACTCTATCCGATGGTGTGTTTGTTTTTAGAGTGAATGACGAGCTTTATGTTAAACGATTGCAGCGCCTGCCTAACAAAGTGGTGGCCCTTAGTGATAACTCTAATTACATTCCTTTTGACTTGCCTGAAAACACCGAGATTGTGGCTCGGGTCGTTTGTGCTTGGCAATTTAACTCGCTATGAACTGGCTTGATAAAATCAAAAAACTAATGCTCGATCAAGGCATTACCCAAGACGATCTGATTCCTGTGCTTGCACCCTTATCAAAAAACAAAACAATAACAAGAGGTGCTATTGGACATTACTTTACTGGTCGGAGTGAGCCGTCAGTAGGTCAAATAGAGGTGATTGCAAATTACTTAGGGGTTAGCCTTGCTTACTTATTTTCTGGCAAAGAACAAGCCAATACGGAGTTATTAGAAAAATCAATCAAATTAGTACAAAAACACAAACTCGATCCCAACCAACAAGCCAAGCTCATTGCCTACATTTATGCTGAATTATCGGCTGGTGAGATTATCACTAAAGACAAGGTGAAAGAACTGGTTAAATTGCTCTGATTTGCGCCAAACTTAAATAAAGCGTATATTCATAAGTCGTTTTCTTACCATTTCCATTATTTGCTAAATTTCTCTTTTTAGTACCCTCTACACCCCTCTAAAACATCCTTTTTAGGCACTTTTCCGTCCTAATTTTGATTATTCCCTAAATTTTTAACCCTCTACAAGTCTTGTTGTGGTTAAGTTATAATCATTTTTTAATCTTTTTTAATCATTATTGTTGACTCTTATAATCTTTTTAGTTTATAATGTAATTGTCTGATAGTTAAAGACGTTATGAAAAAAGGAGAGTTATGAACCTACAGGATTTTAAACACCAAGCATTAATAGATCTGCTGGCTAACAACAGTATTGATGTGTGGGAATCACTAGGCGCTGATGCCGTTGCTGGCGAGGGTGTTGAGTTTAGATACAACATCCAAGTCTTAGAACGTCAAATTAAAGCAGCCGTTGTTGATGAGGACGAGGGCGAACTGGGCAAGATAATGTTAAAGCTGTTTATGGATTATCAAGCTGATGTGATTGAGGACAGGGCGCAAGACCTTAAAGCTGAACATAAGCAAGATCAAGACGAACTGCATGGAACACCATTTGACCCTTTGTTTGGTGCTATGCGTGACGCTGGCATGGTTGAGCGTGACTTTCACTAGGGGAATGGATATGTTAATTGAACAAAACCAACACGTAGAAGCATTGGCCCATCTTCCAGCCGAGATATGGAACAAGGTAAAGCATTTACCCACTACTCAGGCTATTGCTCTGGGTGGTCAATTATTATTTGTTAAACGCCAAGCCGATATGAACAAGGCAATAGCTAAATCAATCTGGGGGAATTTGTAATGGACACAATTTTAATAATGCGTTTAGCTTTACTGGTGTTTGTAGTTTTTATTTTATGGCAAATGTTTGATTATGGGAGGAACTCATGAATTTAGTTAAAAAAAACCAAGTATCAACTTACTTACAAGGCAAATCAATCGCCTATCAGACTGGATGGCGAGCTTGCGAACAAGGTAATCCACATCGTCAAGTATCGGATAACTTACACGCCCAGTCTTTGTTTGATCAAGGCTATGGTGAATGTTTTGCCAACAATGAATGTTTGAGGGCAAGCGCATGAATATATATAACGATGTAATCGAGATCTATGTAAATGGTAGCCACGCTACTACCATTGATGATGACTTTATCTATGAGTATCTATGCAAACATTCTCCCGAATCTGTACGAACTGATGATGACGAGATAGAGTATGTGTTAGTAGATGAACACCGTATTGATTACTTGGAGTTAATCAAGCGTAAAGATGATTACATAAGGAAACTACAAGATAACTACGACAAGATTTTTAATGAAAGGAGAGCAGGATGAGCGTATTTGAAACACTTAACAAGATAGATGTTAATGAACACACAGAGCATAAAGGTAATTTAACTTATTTAAGCTGGGCATGGGCTTGGCAAGTCACTAAGCAGCATTATCCAAAAGCTACTTATACGGTTTATGAAAATGGAGACGGTTGGAATTATCACCACGATCTGAAAACAGCATGGGTAAAAACTGGGGTAACGATTGATGACATTGAACACATCGAATATTTACCTGTATTAGACTTTAAAAATAAATCAATAGCACTGGATAAGTTGACCAGTTTTAACGTCAATACAGCTATTCAGCGCAGTCTCACAAAAGCCATAGCACGGCACGGACTTGGACTCTACATCTACGCAGGTGAAGATTTGCCTAGCACACCAATATGGCTTGATAAGTCCATGAAAGACAACTACATAAAACAAATGCTTTCAAGCATTGTTGAGAGTGATGAAGTGGGAATTGTTGAGCTTTGGCGTGATCTAAACAAGGCCCAACAAGGCGACACTTGGAAAGAATTTAACGATACGCAACACGTTTTTATCAAAGAAGCATTGAGTAACACACAAGTATAGGAGAACAACATGGCAGGCATTAACAAAGTAATACTTATTGGCAATTTAGGCGCAAAACCAGAGGTTAAATACGCAAGCAATGGCAATGCTATTGCAAATCTTACACTCGCAACCAGTGAGTCTTGGACAGATAAAAACACCGGTCAAAAACAAGAAAAGACTGAATGGCATAGGGTTTCAATATTTGGTAAGTTGGCAGAGATTGTGGAGAAGTACCTAGACAAAGGCTCAAAGGTTTACGTTGAAGGCAAGCTCCAAACTCGTAAATGGCAAGATAAATCAGGTGCTGATAGATACACCACAGAAATAGTAGTTAGTGGTTTTGGAGGTGTGTTGCAGATGTTAGACGGTAAAGCCAGTGGATCGCAAAACACTAATAACACGCCACAACAAACAGCAGTTGCTCAAGTTACACCTACTGACGGTTTTGACGATGACATCCCTTTTTGACCACGTAGGAATTTAAAATGTTACAATTAAAAACTGTCAAACAATTCGCACAAGAAAGTGGTTATTCAGAAAAGGCCATAAGAACAAAGCTGGACAAAGGCGTTTGGGGTACTGGGATAAAATTCAAAGCACCTGATGGCAGAGTGTTAATAAGCATGGAGGGTTTTGAGCGATGGGTACAAGGTACAGAGGTGTTTCAAAATACAGCGAATCATCAATCAGGATCAACTTCGTTTATCTTGGAAAAAGATGGTATGAAGTTATCAAAGGCTCGCCTTCCGACTCTAACCTAGAGAAGATCGCCCAGCTCAGGGAAGATATAGTAGCTGAGATAAAGCTGGGTATTTTTAGCTACGAGCTAACCTTCCCCGACTCACATAAAAACATACAAAAAGCTAACGACCTTCTTGGTAGAAACTCAAACAAAATAACCACCGGTGAGTATCTACTTACTTGGCACGAATACAACGCACGATCTTTAGAAGAAACCTCAAGAAAAGAAAACCTAAGAATCATCCACACATCCTTATTGCCTGATATTGGCCACATTCCATTGTCAGAACTTAGATGGTCAGACATCAAGACAATGGCTTTAAGCTGGAACAACACAACCAAGTCTATTAGAAACAAATTAGCCCCATTACGCAAAGCATTAAGGCACGCTGTTGACGATGAATTGATTGAATCAAACGTATTATTGGGTAAATCAGTTGATGGCATTCAAAGAGACTTTAACCCTGAAGAAGAAGAAATCTCACCTTTTGACATGAGAGAGCGTCAGGCATTACTGGACGCTTGCAGGCACGAACAAGACCACAACCTGTTTAGGTTTGTGATGTGGACAGGTTTACGCACCTCAGAAGTGGTTAGTGTCACATGGAGCGATATAGACTGGCAAAAAGGCACGATCAGAATTAACAAAGCAAAGCCACGTAAAGCTAAACACATTAAACGCCCAAAAACAAAGGCAGGCGTTAGACAGGTTAAACTATTCCCTGACGCACTCCAAGCACTAGAAGCTCAAAAAGATCATACGTTATTAGTTGGCGATCAAATATTCAATAACCCGAACACTAAAGAGCCATGGAATGGCGATGGAGCAATTCGTGAACACTTCAAGGTGATTTGTAAAAAAGCCAAGGTTAGGTATAGAAGACCTTACCAGTTGCGACACTCTTACGCAACCATGATGCTAATGGCTGGCGAACCGGTTAGATGGTTGTCAAAACAAATGGGCCACGCAACCCCAATGCAAACTATGAACGTCTATGCAAAGTGGATTGATGAAGATTCCCCTAATGCTGGAAGCAAAGCTGTTGAAATGTTCTCAATGATAAATAACAAATCCTGCAAAACTGGATAAACCTACCTCTGAGACACCTTGTTTTTACCTCTCAAAACACCCTTAAAAAAAGACAAAACGTGCTAAAAAACGTGCTACTCGCTCTACAGACCCTACTAAGAGTACATGATGTGCGGGTTCAAATCCTGCCAGCCCAGCCATACTTTTTCCTTAAATATCAATTACTTACATCATATTTAGGGATTTTTACGTCTAAACACCACCTCTTGATACGCCTACATCACAGCGTTTCGTGTGCTACAAAACGTGCTACTTTATGTGCTACTTTTTTTAAGCTATTATTTGCAAACACAATCGCACTTAGGTATCGGCATTACTATCTGAGATCCCATCTGAAACGCCTTACTTGGCATCTGAAACATCTGTCCAAAAAACCCAAAAGATGATACAGTTATAAAAATACCTATAATAAACGCTGTTATTGAACATGGG
>Ga0209559_1001628_pt1 | contig 9914 bp, 7 predicted proteins | sample SaaInlV_110m_DNA_FD_184677 | JGI IMG/M metagenome (GOLD analysis project Ga0209559, IMG submission 184677) | Marine microbial communities from expanding oxygen minimum zones in the Saanich Inlet - Saanich Inlet SI074_LV_165m_DNA (SPAdes) (version 2) | ecosystem: Environmental > Aquatic > Marine >...
TGCTGCTTTTATCTGGAGTGATCGCTGCGCATGAATGAATACCGGGATATCATTGTTTAACACTGGTATGAATGCTTCCCATCTCATATCAACACCTTCCTGGGTGCCAGATGAAACGGCGGCTTTGTAGACCGTTGCAATTACGAAGTGTTTTATGAAATATTGTACTAATAATGTACTATTTTTCTTGTTTTTTGATACTATTCACAATTTGAAACAGGCCCAGACCCACCCCACACTTCCACATCTTAGTGTTTATTCGCAGAGCTTAGTTCTAAGAGCAATTAAAACAGTACCGTCTGATCATACGTTGATACTCTGCAGTATAGTGCAGCAATTCGTTTTGACGGTTTAATCTTTGTTTTTGTTCTGCGAGGCATTTTTGCTCCATTATTGAAATGGAAATTTACACTAAAATCACTAAGGATAATTCGTTGAGAAATTATTTGATTAGTGGGGTGCGCCTAAAGTATTTTACATCAATAAATCAGGGTTTCCCCTATTGTGCATACCTACGCATCTGTAATAATTTTCATAGCAAAATAAATGCTAACTTAATTGTAATACGGATATATCGAATCATTGCTATAAAAATCATATTATCACTTTGCAATTATAGTCACACAATATGCATTGAATCTGTATGTAAGGATGACTTAGGTATCCTGTACCGACGTCGTCACCCTTTCTTATTCTCTTCAAAAGTAATGTTATCTGGAGTATAATAGTGAATATATATACAATCATTGGTCTGTTACTGTTGTTAACTCAGTGTGGTAAAAAAGATATTTGTACGGACTTTAATGAAGCATGTGTAGACTACGATGGCAATCAATATAATACAGTTATTATTGGTGGGCAGACTTGGATGGCAGAGAATTTAAGAACAGTACACTACAATAATGGAGATCCTATCCCAACTGGGCTCTCAAACAGTGAGTGGTGGCCAACTCAAAAAGGAGCATTTGCTATTTATCCATATGATAGTGATAATGAATCTAGAGAATCTTGTGCAGGAGATTGTTCAGAAGTTTATGGCAATTTATACAATTGGGAAGCTGTAGACGATGAGCGCGGTATCTGTCCAGAAGGTTTTCATGTTCCAACAGATGAAGAATGGAGTACTTTAGTAAATTATCTTGGCCCCAATGCTTACTCAGAGTTGGCAGGCAATGCAGCTCTATGGAACAGTGGGGGTATCTCTGATACTCCATCTTTTGGATCAACCTGCTTCAATGCACTTCCAAGTGGTTACCGTGACGAGAATGGTAAATACGTTTATTTGGGTGATTATACACGATTTTGGTCCTCATCTGAGAAAAATATTAGGTACGCTTGGCATCGAAAAATAAGTCATAACAGAAGAGATGTCTATAGGGGCTCTGGTCATACTAAATCTTCTGGTTTTTCGGTTCGTTGTTTGAAGGGTGTGTTTGGATGTACAGATAATAATGCGTGCAATTTCGATTCCGATGCAACTATAGAGGATGGAAGTTGTCTATACTTAGATTGTAATAATGAATGTGGTGGAACAGCTATTCAGAACGAATGTGGCTGTACAGGGGGATCAACTGACCTCGAAGCAGACTTCTGTTATGGTTGCACAAATCCAGGAGCTTTAAACTATAATCCTAATGCTTTTATTAATGACGATAGCTGCATTTACTCATGCATTGATTTCGATGGCAATCACTATAAGACAATTAATATCGGCAGGCAAACTTGGATGGCAGAGAATTTGAAAACAACACATTACAATAATGGTGACCCAATCCCAACAGGATTCAATATTGAGTGGGGGTTTCTATCTGAATACCCAACAGCTACGGGTGCTTATGCCGTCTATCCATTTGGTGATGATGAAATCTCAAAAACGACTTGTAATGTTGATTGTTCAGAGGTCTATGGAAATCTTTATAATTGGTTTGCAGTGGAGGACAATCGGGGAGTTTGTCCTGATGGTTTTCATGTCCCAACAGATGAAGAATGGATGGAACTGGAATCAACTCTCGGAATGCCAGAATCAGAACTGTATAACAACGGAAATCGGGGGAGCGACCAGGGCAGCCAGCTCGCAGGAAATGCTGAATTGTGGAATAGTGGAGATCTTGTTGATAATCCTTCCTTTGGGGCATCTGGTTTTTATTCCCTTCCAGCAGGGAACCGTGATGGAAGCGATGTTTTCTACTGGTTTCTAGGCTACTATAGTTGTTTCTGGTCTTCATCCGAGTATTACAATCTCAGCGCTTGGTATCGAGACATTGATTATGGCAGCACTGGAGTTTCAAGGGGTAGGGAAAGAAGGGAATACGGATTTTCGATACGCTGTGTAATGAAAAACTATTCCCACTAGCAAATTCCTCCAGCATCGATGTTGTCTTATTATTTTGACTCAGTAGAAACTGAAAACAATGAGGAGTAGGAAACACATCTGTTCCACCGAGTGTCCCTTTTTCTGTATCATTAACCACCGTTTCTAAGACTCTCAGAGACTGTCTCAATAACCCACCCCAGAACCCTTTCCCAAGTTCCAAAACTCATCTCAAAATCAAAGTACCATTAACCCCCGTATTGGAGGCTCCCATGATCATTGGATATGCTCGTGTATCAACCGAAGACCAGAACCTGGACCTGCAAATGGATGCCCTCAAAGAAGCTGGCTGTGTGAGGCCAGGGAACAGTGATGCCTGGGATCCAATTCAATTTATTGGGGCAGAGGCTGAGGTAGGACGAGTACGGTAGGCAGAAGTCAAGCGTCAATCTCTTTTCTTAGTGGATCCACTTATGGGACGGGGAGTAGCTGGAAATGCAGCTGATGAAGACCTCGGTGATTAATCCGCATTAAATGCAAATGGGCACTCTCGATCAATCTGAACGATCTATGCTTATAAAAAAAATGACTGTGACTTCGGAAAATGTTCATCGTGAAGATAATTTAGAGGAGCAAGGTCACCGGTGACCCTGAATTAAAAAGGGGTTTCCACCCACATGATACTAAGTGTCTTCAAGCTTGGAGATCACTGAAACTTGTAATAAGATCATGGATATCTTGAGATTTCAATACCAGATTTATTATACATAACATCGCTAACTGAGAGTTTTCCGACATACTCTCTGACCCTTTTTAACCTATTTTTACTATCATCAAATTTGACTAATTCAGAAGCATTATCCATTTTCATTCTCTCTCGTCTTTGCGAAGAAATATATTCATCTTCATAGTATTCTTTTTGGGTCGTTATTCCATTTTCCACAACATATGAAAGGGACAGTTGACCCCCCAGAAAATAGACATAGGCTTCTGTGGGATCACCATTCTCATCAAAGTAACTTTCAGATTCAACCTCACCATTTGGGAAATAAAACATTGCTTTATAGGGGTATTTATCACTTGCATTTTTGAAATGCGAGTATTTGATCATCCCGTCGTCATACTGCTTCTCTTTAATAATCTCATTTACTACCTCCTCTTGACTTGCTGGGGTTTCTACTGAACTCTGTTGTTCACTGTTGTTGCATCCTGTAACAATGAAAAATACCAACGTTATTAATGTAAATATCCTATTCATAAATCCCATTCTAGTAAAATGTTAAAATGAAGTAATGTAAATAAAAACCATTCAGTTATTATTGTCACTTTTCTTAGTGAAATCAAACAATCCGCGAACAATGTAACCCACGCCTGTAATCATGAACAACCATGGAACATAGCTTGGAACTGGGCTATACTCGTGATAGTAAAATGAATTTATAACTAACATTCCGATTAGAAACCAAACAATGCCAAAGATGATTTGAAAAACTGGTTTAGTCATTGCCCACCTTTTTAAAAACTTGAATTAATAAAGAAATTGCAGTAATCACACCTACCACAAAGATAATGCCCATTAGGATATAGTATCCATTATTTGAGTTATCATAAACATTTATTTTTGCTGAGTATGAATGATTTTCCATTACAATGAAAAATATTAAACATATAAAGATAATGATTAGCTTTTTTCCCATCATAAACTCCCAAATATTTGTCTTTGAACCAGAACTTGATGCATTACCAAACATATTGGATGTATAACCATACCTAACCGGATCATCCAATTTCACCTTTTACCAAAATTATCAAATCTCCCCACCAACCCCTTTAAATTTCTCAACAAAAGCAGCGATCTTTTGGAAAACATTCTGCTTTTTGGGAAGATATTTTGGGTTTAATGGGCTCATTTTTGGTAATATGGCGTTGAGTTCTGTGCCATTCTCGCTTGCAAATTCACGTTTTAAGGACACTGAGATATAGCGCTTCGCAGACTCTATATCCAGGTCCTCAGAGTTGATCAATTCCTCAGCTTCACGCTGCTGTTCAGCTTGTGCGAATTTGAAAAAGGCATCAATAATGCTGGCCTTATCACCAATCTGATCAAGGTTGGTTTGATTAATAAAATCAATCACCAAGCTCTCCTTGGCCCGGTTGCCCACACTGGCACGAATCACCCGTCGTATGTCTTCAACCAGTGTGTCCTTATCTTTGGTCTTTTTGTTGTTCTCAAAAATAAGCTCCAGAATGTAGTCCAGGTTGATTTCCTGTGACTTGAGCAGATCCACCTCAAAAACAACATCATCCCAATCGATGGTTGAAGTACTCTCATCCTCAGCTGAATTTTGCTGGCGCAACCAATCACGAATATCATTATAGGTTGAACGACAATCCTGGATTTTACGCTCTGATGGTATCTTAATTGCTTGCAGTGCTGCCAGATCATCATCATTCAGATAATGCAGCGCTTTAAAGTTCTCAACCGCCTCTGGATCGGACATATCAATATTCTGCAAGGCTTTCAGACTGGCAAACTCATCATAGTTCTGCAGTACATTCTCCACGCGCAGATATTCACCAAACAGTTTTGCAAAATCCTTTTTGTCAGACTCCTTTTTGATCTCAGCTGGGTTGGGGAATCGCTCCTGCAGCTCCGTAACGACCTCAATATAACCCCGCTTGGCTTCACCTGTAATTACATCAGTAAAGCCTTCCATGTACTCTTTATAGCTTTTTTCCAATACCACATTGGCGGTGTTCTTGTCACCGAATAACTGAATGGCACTTATGGTGGCGTTTTCAAGGTTGCGGAAGGTGACAATATTGCCAAAGGTTTTGGTGGCGTCATAAATACGATTGGTACGGGAGAAGGACTGAATCAAACCATGATAGCGCAGGTTTTTATCAACATACATGGTGTTTAGTGGGGGGGCATCAAACCCAGTCAGAAACATACCAACCACAATCAGCAAATCAATTTCCTGGTTTTTTACCCGGTTGGCAATATCGCGGTAATAGTTTTCAAAGCCTTTGCTGTCGACTCCATAAGTAGTTTTGAACATTGAGTTATAGTCACCGATGGCTTTGTCCAGAAACTCCTTCGCACTGCTGTTCATGGCTGTGACTTCAAAGCTTTCGTCAACAATGTCTCCAATTGCACTTTGCTCTTCATTGGCTGCAAAAGAGAAAATGGTGGCTATCTTCAGGGGATTCTCGCTGCCTTCCTGCAGCTCCTTGAAACACTCGTAATACAGTTTGGCAGCATCCACGCTACTGGCGGCAAACATGGCATTGAAACCCTTGGCTCCCGGTTGCAGTCGATGCGTTTTTTGCCGGAATGTATTTAATACATACTGAGATACTTCACGGATACGATCCGGATGCAGCAGAGCCTGTTTGTTTTCGGCCGCACTGAGCTTCTGTTCATCCTGCTCATTTTCAATATCTTTAAACTGCGGTCGTACATCGTTGTAATCCACCTTGAACTTCAATACTTTTTCATCGCGGATGGCATCGGTGATAACATACGAATGCAGTTCGCGACCAAATACATCAGCCGTTGTCTCTGAGCCCAGGGCATTTTCCGGGAATATGGGAGTGCCCGTAAACCCAAACTGGTAGTATTTCTTGAACTTTTTCTTCAGGTTTTTCTGTGCTTCGCCAAATTGGCTGCGGTGCGCCTCATCAAAAATGAACACAACCTGTTTAGCGTATATGGGCAAATCACCATCACTTTTCATCAGGTTATTGAGCTTTTGAATGGTGGTCACAATAATTTTATTGTCATCTTTTCTCAGATTGCGTTTTAAGCCTGCGGTGTTGTCTGAACCATTGACACTGTCCGGTGAAAAACGCTGGTATTCTTTCATGGTCTGGGTATCAAGATCTTTACGATCAACCACAAAAAACACTTTATCTATAAAATCAAGTTTGGTTGCCAGGCGGGCAGCCTTGAAGCTGGTTAAGGTCTTGCCGGAGCCAGTGGTATGCCAGATAAAGCCACCACCTTCAGGTTTACTCCAGTTTTTGGCTTCATAAGAGGTTTTTACCTTCCACAGGATACGCTCAGTGGCTGCAATCTGGTAGGGACGCATCACCAGTAAAATATCGTTCACATCAAATATGGAATAGTGCAAAAGCACTTCCAGCAGGGTATTCTTCTGAAAAAATGTGGCAGTAAAATCTTTAAGATCTTTAATCAGACTGTTATCAGCCTTGGCCCAGTTCATCGTAAAATCATAACTGTTTTTGTTACGCTGGGTGGTATTAGCAAAATAGCGACTGTCAGTACCATTTGAGATCACAAACAGCTGTAAATATCTATACAGGGAGTGCTCACTGTTAAAGCTCTCTTTGCTGTAGCGGTGCACCTGGTTAAATGCCTCACGGATGGCCACACCACGCTTTTTAAGCTCGATCTGCACCAGGGGCAGCCCATTGACCAGTATTGTCACATCATAGCGGTTTGCGTGAGTTCCGGTCTGTTCAAACTGCTTGATCACCTGGCATTTATTGCGGGCAATATTCTTTTTATCCACGAGATAAATGTTCTGGATATGTCCGTCATCAAAAACGAAATCATGGATATAATCATCATGAATTTTGCGGGTCTTATCAACGATGGTATCACTGGGTTTATCCAGATAGGTTTCCACAAAACGCAGCCATTCTCCCTCAGTGAACTCAACCTTGTTCAGCGTTTGCAGCTGCTCACGCACATTGACCAGCATCTGCTCCGGTGTGGTCAAACCAGGCAGATATTCATACCCTTGGTTTTGCAGGTCAGAAATCAGCTCTCTTTCTAACTCATTTTCACTCTGGTAACTTTCGGCAACTTTCCATTCCTGGGTGTATTTATCCAGTACGATGAAGTTATTTGATTCGGCAATGGGTTTTGTGTAATCAACCATTGGTTTTACTTTCTTGATTCTTTGAAGCAGTGAGCTGTTTTACCACCTTGTCGAAATCGGAGTCGATGCGTTGTGATTTATTAAATTTCTCATATTCATCAAATGCCTTCTCGTCAGCCTGCCCCCGGGTAATTGAACCCAAGTTCTCAAGGATCTTGTATTCATTAAACTCCAGAAACCGATTCACGCTTTCGGCAAAGCTTTCCATGGAGAAGGTAGTCCTGTTTTCAATGATCCGTTCTATGTAATCGAAGAATCCACCGACAGCCCGTTCCAGGCTTTTTATCTCATCTTCCTTAAGGTAGTTTTTACCAATCGTGGTATCGGATTTAAGAACCCGACCGTCTGGGGCATTTTTATAGGTTTGTATTCCCATCAGTGGTTTTTCTGCATCAGCACTAAGATAGATAATTTCAGCGGCGGTGTGGCCTGTGATGGCATAGTGAAATTTATCCTGTACATGGGCATAAAAGTTCCGGGTAGCTTCGGAACTTGGATCATAATCGATGCTGCACTCGGCAAAAATGTCGGTGATCTGCTGGTAGATGCGGCGCTCAGAGGCACGGATGGACCGGACCCGTTCCAGCAGTTCGCGGAAATAATCCTTACCGAAGAATCGACCGTTTTTCAGCCGGTCATCATCTATGGCAAACCCTTTGATGATGTATTCTTTTAATAGTTGTGTGGCCCAGATCCGAAACTGGGTAGCCTTTGAGGAATTGACCCGGTATCCAACGGATATGATGGCATCCAGGTTGTAGAATTCCAGCTTCCGTTTTACCTGACGGGTGCCCTCCTGTTGAACTGTTTCCAAAATGGAAATAGTTGCCTCACGCTCTAGTTCACCATCAGTAAATATGTTCTCCAAATGTTTTGAAATCGTGGGTACACCCACACCAAAGAGTTCGGCAATCCGCTTTTGGGGAAGCCAGATGGTCTCGTTGTGTAGTATACACTCCACCTTCACCTGACCGTCCGGTGCGGTATATAGCAGGAAGTCAGTCAACTCATCCTGGGTGGTCAATGTTCTTGCTGTTTTCTCGGTCATGCCATACTCCCTGATTACACCGTTTCCGGTTTCGGGAAACTCAGCAACAGGTCACGGTAATACTCATACTGCTTCTGCCGCAGTTCAATCTCACGGGGCAGACCTTCGCTGATGGAATGGGTGAGGGTATCGAATTTGTCCAGGATGGAGACGATGCGGGCTTGTTCAGCGAGTGATTTTTCAGGATTGTTTGCAAACGGAATTGGGATTTGCAATCTTTTTACTATTCCCGCATTAATATTAGTTTGTGAGCCTGTCCCAAGTGATTTTATATACTCATATTGACTTGACAAGAAATGAAATACATATCGGTAGTTAACCAAACTATTATCAAGTTGAATATTTGCACAAGCCTGGTTTGTGGTCATCGGGATTTTGTTGATAGCAATTTTACCAACAGTCGCTCCATACATAGCAATTATTACACAGTTCTTGGGTATCCATTTTGCACTTGATTTAGAAAGTCCACTCTCAGTTATTTTGACACCAGTATCCCAAATTTCACCAAAATTTACTTCTTGGGTCCTTAACCAGGGAATATCTCCATCATAATATTTAGCTATACCTGTTTTTGGGGTGCCACCAGATGAAATTTTTGTTGAAATATCCCCCAACGCCTTCCACTCAACCTGCCCCTCCTCGAAACTCAGCAACTGGTCGCGATAGTAGCTATATTGCTTTTTCCGTGCTGTAAGCTCGGTGGTAAGCTCGGTGGTAAGCTCGGTGGTAAGCTCGGTGAAGGTGTCCAGGATTCGGACGATTTCCGATTGGGTTTTCAGCGATTTCTCCGGGTTATCCGGGCAGGGGATGGGGATAAGTAATTTTTCTTTTAACTTATTTGAACTCAAATTAGGCTGTGCGCCACCACCTGCTAACACATAGAGAAAATCAGCTTTGGTCAGTAGGAAGTGATATAAATATCGGTTGTTGAGCATTTCACTCTTGGGCTCAAATTTACCAACACGCTGGTTTAGATATGCGGTTTCACTAGAATTGAAATACCCTATTTTCCCAGTTGTAGCACCAGACATAGCTATTAAGACATCACCGTTAATAATTGAGTAGTTGAGAGGGTTGCCAATATTGTAATCGGCAGGATCAAAGTATTTTACATCTGAAAGATTTACAGTTTTACCGTCTACATTGGTAATGCGAATTATTGGTAGACCAATTTCTTTAAAAAGACTACTCTTAAATGCAAAGCCATTTTTGAACTCGCTTACATCCCCCAACGCCTTCCACTCAACTTCAACACCATCCAGCAGTTTTTCCATAAAGGTCATATTACTCATGCCTCAATCTCTGCAACGATATCATCGATATCCCTGCGCAATTTGTCAATCTTTCCAACCGTGGTTTTCAGCTCGGCATTGAGCTCTGTAATATCAATCTTCTCCCGGGTATCTTTGGCTTCCACATAACTGCTCACAGACAGATTATAATCGTTGTCAGCAATGGCTTCGTGATCAATTGATTTCGTAACGTACTCTACATCATCTTTCGTATCAAACATCTCCATGATTTGCTGGATGTGTTCATTGGTGAGGATGTTGTTATTGGTTTCTTTTTTGAAGAAATCCGCACCACTGGCATCAATAAACTGAGTCTGTGTATCAGTTTTGTGTTTGGACAGCACCAGTATATT
>Ga0209559_1001630_pt1 | contig 9891 bp, 2 predicted proteins | sample SaaInlV_110m_DNA_FD_184677 | JGI IMG/M metagenome (GOLD analysis project Ga0209559, IMG submission 184677) | Marine microbial communities from expanding oxygen minimum zones in the Saanich Inlet - Saanich Inlet SI074_LV_165m_DNA (SPAdes) (version 2) | ecosystem: Environmental > Aquatic > Marine >...
GCAGGTACTGCGAGTGGTGCTACGGTTGGTTGTTTTGCAGGCATGTTTGGTGTTCATGGTGCTATTCGTAGTATTTATGACGATCTATTACAGAATGCAGCAGATGTAGAAAACGAACAAGATTTCATGAAGTATTTAACTAATGCTATTCGTGAGTTTGGTGCTGAAGCTGTTATTGGTGCTATTACTGGTGTTGCTAGTGCAACATTCACTAAGATGGCAATGAACTCTAAAAATCCGTTCATCAGATCTATCATTAAAGGTACTACAGGTAAGACTGGCAAGCAATATGGAGTAAATTCTGCAAGGTTATTAACTGAAGCTATAGCAATGACAGAAGCTTCGCATCTTGATCCTGTTAGAAACATCTTAGATCTAACACTACCAGATAGTATTTTCCCAACTACACAGGAATTTTTACACAGTGTAGCTGTCTTATCTATATTGCATACCACTAATACTGGTATATCTAAGATGACTGCGCCTATCAAGCTAAGAATTGGAACTACAGATTTCGCAGTATATAACAGATTAAAGAAGATATTTGTTCAATTTGGTATTAGATCTAACACATTCACTAGCTATTTAAAAGACAATCCAGAGATTGCAAAAGGCATTATTGAGGCTATGCGTGCAACACCTAGAATAAAGAACGGTAAATATTTCTACGATCTTCCTAAAGAAATTCAAGCATCTTTACATGCTATTATTATTCAAGGTCAGAAATCAACTGCTAAACACACTACTACTGATGGCATATACAGAGCCTCTCAATACACCTATCAGCATGACAGATCTACTGGTGGCCAAAAGATTGAACTAACACACGCTGAACATGCTACAGCACAGGCAAAAGAAGGAACTCCAGTAGTACAAAATATTAGAGTAACTCTTCGCAGGGCTAGAGATAAAGGTATCAATGCTTGGGAGATTGAAAAGCTTGATGGTGAAATATCTACTGATGGATTAAAGCACATGGTAGAAATGTTTGTAGATAAGGGCAACGATATTCATATTGGTAAGGGAGTTGAAGTGCCAAGTGATTTAAGGCTTATTATTGAGGATATGACCGCTAAAAGAATAGAAAAGCCTGAAGAAGAAATTAAAGATTTAACTCAGTTAGATATAGATCTGTTGCAAATTGATGACATGATTAGAGCTAAAGGTCTTGAAGCTAAAGAAGTAGGTGGTGGTAAAGAGGCACAAAAATTAGTTATCGAATCTCTCCAATCCATGAAAGAATTGGTTTACGGTGAATCTATAGAGGCATCTAGTATCAAGGCTAAAGAGCTTATTGAGAAAAGAACACTGGATCTATTGCGACAAACTTCAGAGAAAGAGTACGATAATAACGGTGGTTTCCATCTACCTGAATATCTGATAGCAACAAATCAAATTAAACTTAAAGGTAATCATGAGTTCTCTTCTATTGAAGAAGTACATTTGCCTAGAGTTGAAGAAATTAGAAAGAATAATGACGAAGGATGGACTATTGTTTCTCATTCATCTAGAAGATCTGATCTAACAAGTTTTGACACAAGATCAGAATACTTACTTCATATAGGTGATGATGCACAAGCTGCAGCAAGACTAGATAATCCTTTCATTTATAGAGTTTTATCTAAGATTAGTAACCCTTTAGTTATTAAATCAGAGCAATTAGCAAATGGTTTAGAGGATTGGCGTGGTATTGCTCATTATCTTCAGAGTAAGGGTGTAGATATTATGACCAGAGATGAAGCACAAGATATAGCTAGAAAAAGAGTAGGAAGCACAACATACTCTAATCAGAATATGGCTATTAGGGCTTTCCTTATGGAGAGAGGTTATGATGCTATCTATTACAGAAACGAGATTGAAGATGTATCTGGTGATAAAAAGTCTAGAGATTCAGCAGTATTATTAGATATGAGCAAGGTTAAGATATTAGGTGTCATGAAGAAAGAATATGATGCTAATGGAAACCTAAAACTTAACTTCACAAAAGAACTAGCTAACGCTAAAGCACTAAACTTAGCAAGCACACAATCATTTAATCTTGGATTGGTTAGAGATGCAGAGCGTTATAACAGAATGCTAGAGTTACCTGACATTGTGGAGCTAGGTAGATTAATGATGGATGGTAAGTTTGCTGTAGTAACTAACAAGCTACCAGAAGGTGTTAGAGGTCGTGCTATTGTTCATGAGGGTGCTGAATTAAGAGCAGCTATTAAGATCAATGCTGAACTAGGTAAAGATACAGCACAGCTAATGGCTACATTAATGCATGAGATTGGACATGTTGTTGATTACATATCGAAAGAAGGTGATCATACTATGGCCAGAGGCAATATCATTGGTCGTATTGCAAGTCTTAAAAAGCACTTTGGTAAATATTATGAAGGTACTCCAAGTGGAGAGAAGCCACTAACTAAAGGTGAGATTAAAGACCTGAAGAAAGAGGCTAGAAGATTAGTTAATGAAACTGTAAAAGACCTATCCAACATAAAAGAGATTAAAGACTTAGGCATTACTCCACAAGAAATTAAAGACATCTTCACAGGTGTAATGAAGCGTGCTGAAGTAGATCCTAGTTTATATCTGTTTATTCAAAAAGCACATAAAAAGCTCAAGAAGGATATTACTAGAGCAGCTATGAGAGGACAAATACATCCTGAGATTGTTAAGATACTTGACTCTAGTGCTAAAACAAATGCAACGCCTAAGCATTCAGCTGATAAGATCAAGGCTAAGTTTAAGGAAATATTTGAGGCAGAAGTTACTCGTAGAAAGCTATTATCACAAGATTTAATTCATCAAGAGCTTTATGAGTTGTCAAAAGAATGGCGACCTTTCAATGAAGAAACAGCAAGTAAAAAGTTCCTTACTTATCGTAAAAGTTCTAAGGAGATATTTGCTGATTTTATAAGTGCTTTAGTTGTAAATCCGTTTTTCACCAAAAAGAAAGCTCCTAATGCTTATGCTGGCTTTATGAACTGGCTGCATGAGGGGCATCCTAAATTCAGAGAAAACTGGTTCAAACTACAAGATGCTCTTAATACTCCGAATGGTGGTAGAAAAGATTTAAGCTTGCGTATTCTTGCAGGTATGCGTGATGGTGATTTAAAGCGTATTGAAATGATGGAACATGATCTAGATCCAAAAGAGGGATCTAATACTATGAAGTATAAGTTGTATGATGAATACTTTGCTATTACTAGAGATCAAAATCTGTACGAAGAAAGAACTGGAAAAACATGGAAAGAGGGTGAAGATCCAACTCTAGGTGTAGAGAAGATGCTTTATAACAAATCTGCTCATGAAGAATATATCTTTGATTTACAGTACATGGTTAGAGAGTTTTCTAAAGATATGGAGATACCACAAGAGAATATTGAGTTATACCTATTCTTCAGACGAATTGCATTAGGTGATCGTTCAGAACTTATTAACCCTTTTGGTGTGGATAGGAAGATTGCTGCTGAAGAGATGGCAACATTAGAAACACAACATCCAGAACTAAGAGATGTAGCAGAACAATTCTGGCTGGTTAGACAAAAGAACTTTATTAAAGAAGTACAAGAATCCGATATGTTTGATGCTAAGTTAAAGCAGAAGATTATCGAGAATAAAGATTATGTTAAGTTTAATGTGGTAGAACACATGGATGCTCGCTACGGTAAAGGCATGGGTGCTAAGTTGATCGGCCAGATTGGTACATTCAAAGGTGTTGAAAGCCCATTAACCGCTACTGTATTTAGTGATCTATCTATTATTGATGCAATAGTAAAGAACAAGGCTATTGATAATACGATTAAGATGTATGAAGAGGCTTTAAAAACAGCACCAAAAATGTTTCACTTTGAGAAAGCAGAATATGAAACTGTAATGCTTAATGGCTTTGCTATTGAAAGACCTGTTGAGCCTCATGGTGAAAAGTACAAAGGCAAGAATCTAGAACTACTGATGGTTATGCGTAAAGGCAAACTAAAAGGATTCTATGTTGATAAGTGGGTAGCTAAAGCATTTAAAGAAAGCGCTATTGACAGGTATAAGGCTTGGGCGTGGGTTCAGAATATGAATGCATACTTCAGAGAGGTCTATACCGTATCAAATCCGGGATTCATGTTATTCAATGCTGCGCGTGACTTCCAAAGAACTGTTAAGAATTTGCCTAGTCGTGGTTGGTATGATGAAATCCCTCTAGTTAAGTGGGCTTCTTATCTTCCGTTCTGGGCTAAAGGCGGTGTTGATGGTGTTCATAGATATTTTGGTGTACCCAATCAAGTAATTAGTAACATGAGAAGTGGTAGATCTCTAATCTCAGTGGCAGAACCTTGGGGTGAGCCTTCAGATGTTATGGCTATGGAAAGAAGAATAGCACAATTCAGTCAATCTAAAACATCATGGAATGAGTATATACATCATCCTATTAGAACAATGATTGATGGTATTAGAATATTTGGTCAGTTTGTTGAAACACAGAATAAAGCTGGTGGTCAGAGATACTTAGAAAGATACTTCCCAGAGTTATCTAAAGAAAGAATCGCCCACATTGTAAGAGTACAGTTAGGATCTCCTGCTTTTCTTAGAAAGGGTGAAGCGTTCTCAGTATATAACAACTTATTCATGTTCTCTAATGCTATGAAAGAGGGTTGGAGAGGTGATTGGGAATCATTCAGAAGAGATCCTTTGACTGGCAAGAAGTCATCTAAGAGATCTGCTGAGTATTTAAACTCAACATTCCAACAAGCTTTTGCAACTAAAGCTTTGATGTTTGCTATGGCTCAAGGCTTAGTAGGATTAACAGATGAAGATAAAGCCAAGAACGCAACAATCATGGGAATGACATCAAACTATATTAAGACTAACTATATTGTTATACCGTTAGATCTTGTTGAGGTTCAAGGCCCAGACGGAGAGAGCTGGGTACAAAAAGGAATAATACTAACTATTCCTCTAGATGAAACAGCTAGATTTATCAGTGGTAATGTATGGCAAATGTTTACTAATTCCCCTATGGCTCATCCAGCCACAAGAACTGGAGAGTTTGGTGAAGGACTAATGGACTATGCTGCAGGACAAACTCCATCTTTCTCGCCACTATTTAAGATGTTACAACAAGCTGGTGATTACTATGTTGGTAACGGAAACCCTTATGATTACTTTAGAGAAGAGAATGTAATTAGTGAGCAAGCACACAAAGCTGGTGGTGAAGCTAGATCAACAGAGTGGCAAGATAACATCTGGAGCAGTATGGGTGGTCGTATATTCTATAAAGATACTCCTGACTGGGTTAGAAATGTTATGGGTTATGAGAATAGAATCGACCTAGGTGAATTATCTAATCTTGGTAAGGAAGATGTAAACAATAAACTATTAACCTTCATAAAAGAAAACAACGATTTGCCTTTCATGGAGAACATCCTAGGAAGATGGTTAAGAGTAGTTGATTCAGGAGATATGCCACATGCTTTAGGAACTATGAAGAATGAAGCTATGTACTCACAAGAGAATATAGATATTAATAGTGCTATCAGTAAGATGCTAACTGGTCATGGTGATCAGATTAATGAAAGAGAAGCTATAGCACTCCAATCCAAGAAGGGAAAAGATATTCTTAGCAGATCAAGTAACATGATGCGTAGATATGGATCAAATGCTTGGATGCATGAGTTTAGATCTGCAAACGGTGATAAGAGAAAAGAAGCTGACATTCTAGCAGCAGCATTGAAGTTGAAGAATGCTACTGGAGATTTGAATGCTAAACAGTTTTTAGATACTTATTACGAGAAAGGAATAAAGGGAATGAAAAAGGATATGGGAAGAAGCGGAGCAATGCCGAATTTCCCTAATATTCAATAGATATTTTGTTATAATCATGAACAATTAGAGGTTAAAAATGGCAGTATCAAGCACAACAAGTAAAGTAAGTTATTCAGCGTCATCGTCACAGACCGTATTTGCGTACACATTTAAGATATTCGCAGATGCAGATTTGAAGGTTTATGTTAATGATGTACAAAAGACTTTAACTACAGACTACACAGTATCAGATGCAGGTGAAACATCGGGTGGTAATGTTACCTTTGGCACAGGACTAACAGCAGCAGACTCAGTAGTTATTGAAAGAGTCTTAACGCTAACTCAAGGAACGGACTATGTAGAGAACGATCCTTTCCCAGCAGAAACTCACGAAGATGCACTAGATAGATTAACCTTCGTAACTCAACAACACCAAGACGCTTTAGATAGAACAGTTAAGTTTGCTACTACGGTAACAGATGCAGGTGATGTGGAAGTATTAGGTTCTGTTAGTGCAAGAGCAAGTAAGTTATTCGCCTTTGACTCAGCAGGTGATCTGGATATTACTCAAGAGATCGGGGTATATAAAGGCACTGATGCTACTACGACTACAGCAGCCTATATTCAACGTGATCTAGTTAAATCAACGACTACTGCTCAACTGAACAACATTTATATTTGTACCGCAGCTTCTGCTATAGGAACATTATTAACTAACACTTCTTATTGGTCATTAGTAGTAGATGCAGTAAGTGCGGCTTCTAGTGCTACAAGTGCAAGTTCGAGTGCTAGTGCAGCAGCAAGTTCAGCAACCGCAGCAGCAGCAGACTTAGTATTAACTAATGCAGATGTGGTACTTACTAACGCAGATGTAGTTACAACTAATGCTGATGTAGTATTAACCGCAGCAGATGTAGTATCAGCAGAAGCAGCTAAAACAGCAGCAGAAGCGGCCTTTGATTCATTCGATGATATTTACTTAGGTGCTAAATCAAGTGACCCTTCAGTGGACAATGATGGTGATGCTCTAGCAACAGGAATGTTGTATTGGAACACTACCTCTTCACAGATGAAATGTTACCTATCTGGTTCTTGGACTAAGATTAAACCAACTTCTGCTGAACAGACTAATATTGATGCTGTAGCAGCAGATGCTACGGATATTGGAACAGTAGCAGGTATATCTGCCAATGTCACAACTGTTGCTGGTATAAGTGCTGATGTAACAACTGTAGCGGCTGATGGTACTGATATTGGCGTAGTCGCTGGTATAAGTGCTAATGTAACTTCTGTTGCAGGAGTGTCCGCTAATGTCACTACTGTGGCTGGTATTGCGGCTAATGTCACAACAGTCGCTGGTGATGCAGCAGACATCGCTACAGTCGCAGCAGATGGTACTGATATAGGAACAGTCGCTGGTATATCTGCCAATGTAACTACTGTGGCAGGCATCTCAGCTAATGTTACTACGGTAGCAGGTATAAGTTCAGACGTAACGACTGTAGCCACAAACGAGTCTAGTGTTAATAGATACTCAGATGAATATACTATTGCTGCCACTGCACCATCTTCACCTAATGAGGGTGATTTATGGTATGACTCTACTTCTAATATTTTAAAAGTACATAATGGTACTTCCTTTGTAGCAGTTACTTCTGCAACAGCAGGTATAACAGATGTAGTTGATGATACTACCCCTAGTTTAGGTGGCAGTTTAGATGTTAATGGAAACTCAATAGTATCAGTAACTAACGGTGATATAGCAATCACACCTAACGGTACTGGTGATGTTATTATTGATGGACTTAAACACCCACAAGCAGATGGCACAACTGGTCAATACATAAAGACTGATGGTGCTGGTCAATTATCGTTTGGTACTATATCAACAGCATTAGACTCACCTAGTATCACAGGTACTCTATCTATAGATTCTGGTGGTACTGTAACTCACACTATCGGTAACTGGTCTGAAGAATTAACCTATGTTATCACTCCAACTAACTGTACTGCTGGTTCAATCAATACTTCTGGTGAGTTTGTTATAACTCATACGAGTGGTGTACCTTCATATACGATTAAAGCAACAACAGACAACTTAGGTTTAGATGACAGTTCTCTAGTTACTAAGAATATGGTGGTTAAACTAACAGCACCTACTATAAGTAGTCCTGCTGATACGACTGTTACTACTAATGTTGTTTACACAGTAACTTCAACTGACTCTAATGATGACAAGATTATCTTAGATATGGGTACTAGCAATTTCACTTATCAAAGTGTCGATGTTGGTTCAGGTTCAAAGGTAGGTAATACTGTAGAGGTAACTGGATTTACTACTGGTAATCCTGCTATCACTGTTCAGTTTACTGCTTTAGGTACTTATAGTTCTGTTAAGGCTAAGTCAACTAAGATTGATGGCACTTACGGAGATTCTGATTATAGTTCCACTGACAGTATTCTGATTTATGAACAACTATCAGCACCTAGTTTAAATGCACCTGCTGATACAAATGACGCAACAGCAGTTACTTACACTATATCAAGTATTGATGCTAACGCTACTAAGGTTATCTTCGATGCTCAAAGTTCTAACTTTACTTATGGCTCGGTAGGCTCAGGCTCAGGTTCTAAAGTAGGTAATACTGTAGAGATTACTGGTTGGTCAGGTACTTCTGTCACAGTTACTTTAACATATACTACTGCTGCAACTTACACTAATAGAGCAAAAGTTACTAACACTGCTGATGCTACTTACACTGATTCTGCTTACAGTTCAGCTGATAGTATTGTTATTAGTTCTTCTGCTATAGCGGCAACGGGTGGAACAATAGTGACATCAGGAGGCTATAAGTATCATACCTTTACATCTTCAGGTACATTTACTGTCACTGCTTCAGGTTCTTCAGGGTCTGTTGATATCCTTGTAGTGGCAGGTGGTGGCGCTGGAGGTGGTATGTCATCAGGAGGCTCATACCACGGTTCGGGGGGTGGCGCTGGTGCTGGCGGTATGCAAAGCACTACAACAAGCGTCACAGCAACTAGCTACAGTATTACTGTAGGCGCTGGTGGTGCTGGCAGTTCAGGTGGCACTGGAGGTAATGGAACAAACTCATCGGGGCTGGGATTGACATCTATCGGTGGAGGTCACGGTGCTAGAGGTAACTCAGGTGTTGCGGCTGCATCTGGTGGTTCAGGTGGTGGCGCGAGTAGAGAAGCTCAAACTCCTGCCAATGGTACTTCTGGACAAGGTAATGCTGGTGGTGCATTTAATCCAGGAGCGAGTGGTAGTGGGTCTAATGCTTCAGGTGGTGGTGGCAAAGGAGCAGTTGGTGGTCCCTACAATGGTGGTGCAGGCGCAAGTTGGAATGGCGTCACGTATGCTGGCGGTGGCGGTGGTGGTCAAGGTGGTAATACACCATCAAATAATGGCAGCTCTGGTGGCTCAGGCGGCGGCGGCATTGGAGGTAGGTTAAATTTCGGCGCTGGCGGCAATGGAAGCGCAAACCTCGGCGGCGGCGGAGGTGGTGGTGGAGCTGGTAACAGTAGTGGTGGCACATCTGCCGGAGGAAACGGCGGCTCAGGTATTGTAGTTATTCGCTACGCAGTTTAAGGAGAACAAATATGGCACATTATGCAAAAGTAGAAAACACATTAGTAACACAAGTAATAGTTGCAGAAGCTGAGTTTTTCGATACGTTCGTTGATTCAAGTCCTGGAGAATGGGTACAAACATCTTACAACACACAAGGTGGTGTTCACTCAGATGGTGGCACACCTCTAAGAAAGAACTACGCAGGAGTAGGAATGACTTACGATTCAGTTCGTGATGCTTTTATTCCACCTCAACCATACGCTTCTTGGACTTTAAACGAAGACACTTGTCGATGGGATTCCCCAGTGCCTTATCCAACAGACGGACTAATTTACTCTTGGGATGAAGAAACACTTGCTTGGGTAGAAACAACAGGAGAAACATAAATGCCATATATCGGTAATAGTCCAGCAAACGTAGGTAACTACCAAATTGTAGATGATAGAGTATAGTACCTTAATAGACGTAGAAACTAAGAAGTATACTTTGCTCCCTCCTCCAGCGGAAGAAGA
>Ga0209559_1001634_pt1 | contig 9852 bp, 12 predicted proteins | sample SaaInlV_110m_DNA_FD_184677 | JGI IMG/M metagenome (GOLD analysis project Ga0209559, IMG submission 184677) | Marine microbial communities from expanding oxygen minimum zones in the Saanich Inlet - Saanich Inlet SI074_LV_165m_DNA (SPAdes) (version 2) | ecosystem: Environmental > Aquatic > Marine >...
TTGGAATTATGAAGGGTGAAGGTTTTTGGCAAATAAAGGACAATAAAAAAGCAATTGAATGGTGGAAGAAGTCCGCTGAACAGGGGTATGTTCAGGCGCAGATAATGATGGGTTCGGTTTATCTGGGTGGTGTTAGAGCTGACAAAGACCTAGAAAAAGCCGACAAATGGTTTGATAAGGCAATTGAGTTAGATAGTGGCTTAGTAGATTTAATTGGCTCTTTAAAGGCGTTAGCTGCCGAAAAGCAAAAGGAAAAAGAGTAATGAGATGTGTATTTTTATTGCTCACCCTAATCCTAACTACAGCCCAGGCTAACTTCGACCCAACCTTCCGCAACAACCTATTAATCAACCCAGACACTAACCAACCCTTCACAGGCAACCTAGACGTAATCAATAACGACTGGGGTAAGGATGCTGTTGAGATTAATAAGAACTACGTTAATGGTGTGCTTCACGGTGCTGAGAAGTCTTACTATCAGTCAGGCAAGCTTAGGTCTCTAGGCTACTTTAAGAGAGGCATATTAGACGGTATTGTTACTGGTTACTATGAAGACGGTACTATTCAAGTAAGAGCAACATACGACAACGGTGTTAAGCAAGGTAGAGTTATTCATTACTATCCTAATGGCACTAAACAGGTAGAGACGTTCTACACTGATGATAAGTTTGACGGCATTCGCACTACTTGGTATGAGAATGGCAAACCTATGGAAGTTACTCCCTATTCAAAAGGTATGGTTCACGGTACACTAGAGACTTACTATGAATCAGGTGGTATATTTGAAGAAGTTGAATATAACTTCGGCACACCTAAGTATATGAGAACCTATCTTGAAGATGGCACTGTTGCCAATGAGAAGGGCTTCTTTGATAGGAAGTTAATTGAGAGGATTGTTGAATGATTAAAAGAATAATATAATGACAGATTACTGATAATAATTAAGTCATAGATTAAACCTATTGCTCAGATTTACTCCAGATATCAAACAACTCTTCATTGGTGAAATTTAAAGGAGGGTATTTACCCTGCTCTTCTTTACATCCATCAAGAATAACTAAAGCATAATCTCTTTTCTTATAATCAAAATAGAATTGCTCCAAGTTGTCAAACACTTCTAGGTCTGTTAGACCTTCTTGCCCCTGGAACCTTGCTGTAATCAAACATTCATTATGGTGTATGAAACGAATAAAGTCATGCGGGTCACAACAAGTAATCATATCTTTAAACAAGGAAAATCTTTTGTCTTTGTTTGTTACATCCTTCTCATCAAGGTATGCTTCGTACTCTAGTCTATATCTAAATACATCTGGTATGTGATTTTGATGCACAAATTCATCAACCCATTCAACTTTGTCAGCAAGTATAGAAAGCTCAACTTCCAAATGCTTGTTACTTTTACCCTTATGATGGCAGCTTACTATTTCATCAAGAATTTGTTTATTTGAATTAGTCATAGTCATCATGAATCCTTAGTTCTTTAGGTGTAAATTCCTTGTCTGGATTGTTTAGCAAATCATCGACCTTTGATTGTATTTCGTCTATTGTTATCAATCCGTCAATATATTGCTCAATGTATTTATTGGCATCTTGTTTTAACTTTGTGCCTTGTTCTAATAAGAATAATGAGCAAAAACCATAATAACAAATTGTCTCTTTAGCTGCGCTATATATATCCTCTAAATCAATCTTTGGAATGAGTTCTAAAATCTCCTCATAAATACTTTCGTTGTCTTCATTTTCACAAGCTTTTTCCCAAAGCCCCATAATGTAATCACTTCTTATCTTTGAAGATTCTGGCAATAGATACATGCCTGTCCTCAGGATAGTTAGGCATGGAAATATTCCGTTCTTATTTCGAATATTGCCCGATGCATGGAGAATCAATGCCTCTTCACTATCGTATTTATATCCTAGTTTTAATTTGTTCAGAATAAGCAACAAGTCACTTTCATTGTAATCAGCTCCGACTTTCATGATGCGAGGGGATAGGCCGTAAAGTATTCCTTTAAGCAAACACTCTTCAGTTAATTCAAATGAGCCGGTAGTATTGAATTTATCAAGATTCTCTCCCCAGATAAACCAAGGAAGGTGACCCACAAAGTTCTCAGGTGTTAGATAATATTTATTTGTTTCTCCAAACGGCAACCATACCAAAGAAAAAGGTTCTTTTTGTTCATTCATTTTAATAATTGATTCTAAATTTATTCATTTATGGACTACAATTATCTGCCTTATGAAGACACTTTTCTCACTATTTATATATCTAATTATAACGCTACCTATTCAAGCGGAAGAATCGCTTACGTACAGCATAGAAAATAAATCAGAAGAGATTGTTAAAGCCCTAAATGCAACCATTACAAATGTAAAGCTTTCGCCTGACAATTCATTAAGAGCGGTTTTGTATGAATCTCAAAATACTTTAGAAGAAGGTGATTTACCAGAACAAGTGTTGAAAATTGCATTGCCTGATGGACACTTGTGGTTAAGGCCTGGCGCTTTGGTGAATTATTCTAAGCTTAAGTTTTTGGATAACAGGAGTCTGACTTTAAGTCGTTGCACTTTGTTTGTATGTGAGTCTATTATCGTTGACACGTTTGAGAGAAAGGTTTTTTGGCTTGGTAAAGGTGAAGATGAAATCACTAAAAATAGCTTTATTAAGCTTACTAAAAATAGCTTTATTAAGCTTACCAATGAAATGGAGAAAATCCTTGATGGAATCACTAAGGGTAGCCTTATTAAGCTTACTAATGAAATGGAGAAAATCATTGAGTATAGCTCTATTAAAGAGCAATATCAATCTCCTGATAACAAGTTAAAAGTAATTTTATATCGTTCAAATAAAGCACTTGAGGAAGGTGAAGTTGCAGATGAGATTCTCAACTTTACTACTGATAAGGACTCACTGTGGCTTTATGGAGGTTATGGCCAGAATTTCTATGACCTTAGCTTTCTTGATAACGTTCATTTAATATTTCAGGAATGTAATTTTTATGTGTGTGGTTCGGCTATTTTCAACTTTCATGACAAGAAAATTACACATCTAGGTGGCGGTAGTTACGAAATTATCAATGATAAACATATAAGGTTAAATCACTCGAAAAGTTATGATGAAAATGGCGCCTACTGGATAGATCAGCTTGTTAATTACCAAGGAGATTTGATTAAAGTAATATCGGGACCAGAAAGAGAATATTGGAAATGCAAGCCATTGAAAGAAATACTCGATGGTTATGATGTTTCGTCATTAGACCAATCCTTAGATGAGTGCATCCATGTCTTCCGATAATACTGCAGCAGGTATTCCATTGGAGGGGTTATTAGAATACACCTCTTTAAAAGGATTTGGATATCCTTTAGCTCAATCTTGGGTGAGAATAGATAGCGTAATAAGGCGTGAGACTGGCGGCTCTAATTGGACTTTTCCAAGGCTTTGCAATCCTTTGATACTAGATAACCCTGTTTTTTGACAAAGTTAATATATGAATAAATATGATTTGATAGAGGAGTTTTTTACTAGCCAAGAACAAATTACCAGGTTCTTTGTACGGCTAGGCACTCTTAAAATTTCCAATCCTAGCGCAACATGTATCGCATCTTTAGAAAAGAAAGAGGATTACTGGGTTTATCTACTTGAGCATTTTCCCAGTGGAAAGCATATAGGTGAAAATATTAAACCATTCAAGCCAAGCTTTGAAAATTACAATAAATTTAACAACGGATGCAAAGAATTAGCGAAAATGCTGGAGATGTATATTGATGCCGACGATTTATCAGTGGTGTCTATGGATGCAAAGCCATTTTCAGATTTAACCTTTGATGCTAATAATGGTTAGTCAGGAAGTTTTTAATCTTTTACAAAAAGAATCACTTTTCTTTGACAGTCCTATTCACGGCATTAACCATTGGCAAACTGTTGAGCGTAACGCGCACTATCTTGCAAGATTCAATAATGCCGATACCGAGGTTTTGTCGTATTTTGCTTACTTCCATGACTGTATGCGTGAAAACGAGCATAGGGATAAAGGACACGGCCCCAGAGCTGCATCATTTGCCAAGAAACATAGGAAGTTAATACCACTTGATGATATTCAGTTTAAGCAGTTAACTGATGCTTGCAAAGGCCATACCTATGGTGAACGACCTGACTGTATTACAATTAATACTTGTTGGGATGCTGACAGACTGGATTTGCTACGTGTAAATATCGTGCCTGATGCCGATAGACTTCATAATGAAGAGGCCAAAAGGATTGCCAATGAAAGTGATTTCTTAGTGTTGGATACACACAAGGCTATAACTGAATACAAGAGGGTTGTATTTGACCTTGACCATACACTCATCGATGAAAAAGGCGAAACAGTTAGGCCTGGTATTTATAAACTACTGACTTCACTTAAGAATAACGGTATACACCTAACCTTGTGGACTGCAAGTTTTAAAGAGCGCTCAGAACCAATTTTAAGTAAATTAGGACTGAGTGTTTACTTTGATAAGTTCATCTACAGGAAGGACTACAACACCGACCCTAGGCGATGGATTGGTGCACACAAAGATATTCGTAAAACAAATGGGGATTTGCTTGTAGACGATTCACGCAAGCAAGTAGATTATGTAAATTCAATAGGTCTTGCTGGTTACAAGATGACACCTTATGCCTCGACTGAACCGTACAATAAACCTGACATGAGCGAACTAGAAGAGCTACACAGGATGATACTGCCTGATGTAGAATTTACCCTGCAAACTAATACAAGTTTGTTTAGCAAAATAACCTCGATTTTCAAATAAAGAATTAATACATCAAACTACTAGGAGACTTTATGGACGAATACAAAGATGTTACTGACCGAGAATTGCAAGAATATCAATTAGAAAGCCTTATTAATTTAAATAAACAAATCGACTTTATTAAGCATTCTTTAGTATGGATAACCCTTATATCAGTCGCTGTCATAGGGATGTTTATTAGGGGCGATTTATAAACTTGTGAGAAAATTATTAGTAACAATATTAGTTTCAATCCTATCTGTTGCCTCCTATGCTGAAGATGGATGGACAGTAGAAAAAGACAGAATATACACACACGGCTCAACTGTGCATGGCCATAAGTTTGGATACTTTAAAGACAAAGAGTATTGTGGTAATGACTTAATCTATCTTCAGTGGTCAACTTATGAAGACGACTTGAAAGAATTTAGAGGGGTTGATGCAAAAATAGCTATACGTATAAACGGAGAAGATGAAGTTATTGAGGTTATGCCTTCGACCTTAATGAGTACTGCTAAGTTTCCTGTTTTAATGACTATAGGTGACTTCAGAACAATCCTTTACTCAAAAGAACTTAGCAAGAATATTAGAGAATCACAAAGTATAGAGTTTACATTTGTTGGCCCAGAAGATTTGACTGGTAAACTAGATATAAAGTCAGATACGTTTGATACAACTGGATTAGCTGTGGCTTATTCTCAGTTTGATAATTCGTGTGAAAGTTTATAAAGAGAAAAGGCTGGGGTTATTTGTAAATAAGGATAAGTAATAAAGTAATTGCGATAATCCATAAAGGAAGTCGAAGGGCATCCAAAGAGAACTTACTAAGCTTAAGACCCAAATCTGACATTTGAGATAGCTGAGAAGAAATTACATCAGTTGATGATTCTAATTTAACAGGGCTATCTATCTCATAATCATCTTTGTAAACGTCTTCGTTTTCCTTGTCATCATCAATAAATATATTGCTTTCAATATTAAAATCAATATTAAAATCAACCAACCTACCTATTCTAGGGGGTGTAATGTCACACCCTTTAGCTGCCTCTACTTGCTGCACATAAGTTTCATTCTCCCCAAATCCTGTACGGTCGTCGGATAAAACCTTAATACTTCCAAGGTGAATTGAAGGTGTCCACTGGTTATAGAATCCATCAGCATGACCTATGCTTATATATCTAGCATCAACCCCATCTTTAATATATTGCACAATTTTATTAAACCTCTCTTCCTTTAAAATTACAATAATGTAGAGTGAATCTTCTGCCTCATGAGATGTTACATCTAGTTCTTCATCCTGCTGCCATCCAATATATCCAGATAAGTAGCAATTTTCTTTTTTACTATCAACTATCCTCTCCCTCCAGCTAAGCTTCTTTCCTGTGTCACCATTGTCCGTTTTATAAATTTCAATACCAAAGTCTTTTATTTCTCTGTCAGTTCCAAACATGGAGAATGTGTTTGTAGTTTGTCGCCAGAATGGCTGTGAAGAATCTTCTTGTGTCTTTAGCTTGCCATGTATATGTTCAGACTCAATAAAATCTGATGATTCAGGCTCGCTTCCCCACCGTTGAAAATGGTTGCGATATGATAGTTTTTCAACATCAAGATATATCGATCCAGTCTGCATTGGAATAAACGCCTCTTCAACTTTACTTCCTTCGGAGTCATATTCTTCAAGAGACCAACTGTAAAGAGAGGAGTACTCCGAATCATTATTAAGTTTAATCGTTCTGTTTAGTTCATATTCTGACATTTAATTAATTTTACTTGTTATGAAGTCTAGGTTAATTCTATCAGTATTTATGTCAAATGGTATAACGTGTAGATTTAACCCATCTGAATTAAATTCGAAAGGTGAAAGGGCTTGCTGAAAGTTTTCATTACTTGGGTAAATTAAAAACAAGTTTCCAGAGCCATTTAAATATTTATATCCATATGTGTATAGTTGATATATGTCAGGCTGTTTAATTCCATAATAAGAATTAAATCCACCCTTATTAGATAAGTTTTTATCATCTAAGAGTTTCCATTTTGTGTCAAGGATTGATACACATTTAGATTCTCTAAAGATTGCTAAATCAGGTCTCAGATTAAATACATTCCTTCCTTTATGAGTTGCTATATATTTACTAGCAATTTGTTGTCTAAGACGATAAGAAGGAGGTAGTTTATCTTTAAGTGTTTCATAGACATACTTTTCAAAAAGCTCCTCTATTGGGAACAAGAAAGAGATTCCTTGATGTGGCCCTTTTAATGACTGAGGGGAGTTGTTTCCAATAATAAACTTTAAGTATGGAATTAGAGGCTCGTAGTAACTCATATCCCTATCTGTCTTCCATAAACTAAAATCTATATCAATGTTTATAGATTGAGGAACTTCGTCAAAAATAAAGGTTAGTTCTCGACACAGTTTCTGAACTTTATTAGAGAAGAATCTTTTATTTAAAATTAAAAGAGAAGTTTTTATAAGTCTATTTTCAGCTCGATTAAATGTTAATTCATCGTATTCAATATGATTTTTATCTAATTTATGAGCAGGCTCTCTTAACTGTCTAGATAACAACAACTTTCCTTTGAGAAACTTTTCTTGACTAGAAATTGAAACGTATTCTTTCTTAACGCCTTTCTTAACTACATTCAAAAGTAAATACAAATACCGTTCAACTAGTATTTCCAGTAAAGGCCTATCAAAAACTTGAAGGCTTGCATCTGTTGACTCTAACAGTTTTAAACTATGGACTTTACTAAGCATTTTAAGGAGTATTTTCCTGTTAGCATCTAGGTCTACATCCAACGAATTAGAAGTTTTAGGGAGAATTTCAATATGAATATTTCCTGCAGAGATAACCCCTAAATAAGACTTGATTTTTATCTTCTTAGGAGAGATGTACTCTAATACTCTATTCGACATTTTGCCAGCAAGTGCTTCAAGTTCACTCCAGACTAGCTTATCAACCTTTAACTTATGTAATGAAGTCTGTTCATTTGTATCAGATTTTTGGAAAACACCATATTCACTAAGATAGAACATATTCTTTCCTTAGGGGTATATTGATTTAACCGCTTTAATAAATAAACTCTTGCTATTGAAAATATCTTTACGCCTTCTAATGATGTTTTCATTAATAGTTATTTCGTCATTAGTCCAGGATGAATCAAACTCAACTTGTTCGTAAAAATGATTTCCCAAGATAGGCTGTATTTTGTCAAAGTCATCAAAGAAATATTCTTCAAGCAATGGCAGCAGGTTGTTCTTAAAGACATTTATCACATCTTCAGCGGTCTTACACTTAATAAAGAAAGAGTGACCAATCGCATGCTCCTTGTCCAAAACTTGTTCAATTCGCTCGTTAATAGTTTGTAATAATTTAGGGCAATCTATACCCTCTATATTCTCCAATAGCTCTGGCTCAGGCATCATTTCAATGAAGTTAAATCTCCTTCTAAGAGCAGTATCAATCATTACAAGAGACCTGTCAGCAGTGTTCATTGTGCCAATAATATGAAGCTCTTTTGGTACTGAGAACGATTCTTTAGAATAAGGGAGAGTGACAACCAGCTCTTCATCTTCTCCTTGTCTTTTTGTATCTTCTATCAGTGTAATTAATTCTCCAAATATCTTAGAGATATTACCCCGATTGATTTCATCAATAATAAGGACGGAGGGCTTTCCAAGCTCTACATTTTGGCAGATTCTCTTAAATATACCTTCCTCAACTTTGTAGGTTAATGAGCCAGTATTAGTAGTCGAAGCCCTTAACCCCTCGACAAAGTCATCATAGGCAAAGCTTTGATGGAAAGTTACAAAATCAATCCTATTAGGAAATTCTTTCTTAAGTCTTCCTATACTTGTGATTTCGTCTAAACTTGCAGCCCCTAGTATTTCTTTAGCGATACTAACTGTATTGTAAGTTTTTCCTGTTCCAGGAGGGCCGTAAAGTATAGTGTTTAGCATAACTGAACTTGTTGTCTTTGAGTTTGTTTGAGTCCTGTCGACGCTTGAAGCAATAGGTTTGATATTGTTTTCATATTTATACAGAATATTATCTAAATCTTTTTCATAATCATGACCATCAGGTAGTTTAAAGTCTTCAATATCGTAGGCCGAGTGAACAAAACTTTGCTGATTTGCAGCATTAACATCGCCGAATAAAGCTCCTATAGTTTGAAGGTTTGGAATATCCCACTCAAAATCTGGCTTGTTGTCTTCGCTAATGCCGTAAGTTAATATAAGTTTCTTTAATGCCTTATAGTATAGATAAACAGGATAGATGCCATTCCTAGTTTTCTGTCCTTTTTTAATAATTGCAATCCATGGGCGTATTGCTAGAGTGCCTTGACCAAAGCTGACCTTTAAAGAGTAATCGTTATACTTTTTAGGATAAAGGAAAGTTTTTAATGTCTCCCTCTTTACATCATTGAGGAATAAAGTAAGTAACTCTTTAATATCAACATCACTTTTATTTTTGATTGTGTAGCCACATTCCTTAATTACTTTGAATGAATTTTCATCCCTACCTCCATGGAAATCTCTTCTAGCTAGAGTTGTACCTGGGGAATGTTTACTCGCTAACTCTATTAATAGTTTTGGAGGGTATCTTTTGCCGTCAACAACGACATCATAGGTGCTAGAGTGTGCATTGGATGGTATACCTCCCTCATTAATCTCAAGGATAGCCTTCTCAATATGCTCCCGGTTTATTGTGTTCATATTAATATAATAGTTAGTTTTATAGTGAGCTATGATTATTACATGTTTATATTAGCAATCTAGAGGTTTATTAATACATAGTCTTGTAAATTGTGTGTACAAATATGTACATTGGATAAACTAAAGTACGTAATTCTGATAGAATTTAGAACTTAAGAAGAGAGTATGTTTCTGGATTAAAAGTATTGATAGCTCAACCTTTTCACGCCAGTGAAGAGGTTCTGAACGGAGTGAGCAGCTGGTAGAGCAACGGACTGTTAATCCGTTTGTCGCTGGTTCGAGCCCAGCTCGAGGAGCCATATACCTAAAGGGTTTGCATTGCAAACCCTTTTTCATTTTTGTCAAAAGTGACAACAAAGTGACAA
>Ga0209559_1001638_pt1 | contig 9816 bp, 20 predicted proteins | sample SaaInlV_110m_DNA_FD_184677 | JGI IMG/M metagenome (GOLD analysis project Ga0209559, IMG submission 184677) | Marine microbial communities from expanding oxygen minimum zones in the Saanich Inlet - Saanich Inlet SI074_LV_165m_DNA (SPAdes) (version 2) | ecosystem: Environmental > Aquatic > Marine >...
ACAGGTAACAGAGACAAGCCTCAAAAGTAGGAAGGAATAAGTATGGGAAAAGGGCCTCAATGCCAGAGCTGCGGAATTCCAATGAGTAGTTCAAAAGTTACCTATGGGACCGAATCTGACAACTCTGAATCAGACAAATACTGCTCTCTCTGTTATCTGAAAGGCGAGTTTACGTACCAGACAAATGATGTAAGTGAGTACCAAGCTTTCGTCATTGACCGAATGGTAGAGAACGGGTGGTGGCGACCAATTGCGTGGTTGCTGACAAGGCAGATTCCCAAGTTGAGCCGTTGGGAAGTTGAGTGACCAGCTAACCTTCCTTCCGGTAGTTCAATTTCCAAAAACTTCATGCGTCTAATCCGCAGTATTGAAGCATACCCGCAGTACATAGAGCAAAGCGACATTATTGAGCTGGTATGGCAGGATGCGAAGCGCAATCTGCAAGTCATTGATTCTTCTGCTGACGCAAATCTTGCGTCAGTATATAAATCAGTCAATTGCGAAATTAACCCATGTTTCTGATCTGGATACACCAATTGAAAGGTGCGGAAATGTCAGCGGCTTGAATGATCATACCCCCTACTAATGATGAAAGTCACCACTAATGCAGATCCTGCATTACTGAATCCAAATCAGATTCAGCGGCTGTCTTCTGTGCTGGTAGACTACAGGCCATCAATACCAACTACAGGAGTAACCAGTATGAACAAAACAGAGATGGTGGACCAGATTGCAGAGGGTGCCGGGGTAAGTAAGAAAGATGCAAAGGCAATGCTTGATACCTTCACAACGCTGGTAGGTGATACGTTGAATAACGGTGACCCTATCCAGTTACCTGGCTTCGGAACCTTCAAGATATCAGAACGAGCAGCACGCAAGGGGCGTAACCCTCAGACTGGTGAAACCATTGAGATTGCTGCATCCCGTGTTCCATCGTTCAAGGCTGGGAAGTCTCTCAAGGATCAGGTAAATAGCTAACTCCGAAGATATGCGGAGTTAATTCTGAGTTTGCTAGACTATGAAACTAGGCCAAGCTATCCACGTCCCCGAGGGGATTGAGCGCAATACTGAGATGGTTGGCAACACTTCAGTTGTCTACCTAGGTGCAATTAGGCAATGATCCAGCTGATCTTAGCCATAGTAGGTGCATCTGCATTGGTGGTGTTAGTTTTCTTCTTCAGGTACTTCCTGACAGGCACTGGAGGTTTAATCGCATGGGCGAGCCACGCTGGAGTCAAAGGCTGGGCAGTGTTCATTCTTTGTTGGATCTTCTTCACTCCATTGATGGTGACCGGTAGTGTCATATACGGCTACAAGTTATCACAGGATGTATATTGACCAGCTATAACCACCAACCCATCAAGCTACCCCGACCCCCTTGGATCTTCTTCACCTTTCTGGGTATTGGTTTGTTGCTAGACTACCTGTTGGGGGATGGCCTCACTATAGCTTCCACCCCATACAGGATTGCAGCAATCCTCATATCACTGCTCTCCAGCGGGACAGCCATCTGGGCGATCATCACCTTCCATAAGCTCAACACCACCCACAGCCTCAAGGAGCCGACTTCTACGATTGTGAGGAGTGGCCCCTACCGATTCACTAGGAACCCTATGTATCTGGCTCTGGTGGTGCTCCTGCTGGCTACTACAATATTGTTTCAGTCTGTATGGTTGCTACTGGCGACAATTGGGCTATGGCTGGTGCTGGATAGAATGATCGCTGTACCGGAAGAGAAGTATCTTGAGGCTGAGTTTGGTGATCGATTCCAAGACTACAAATCACAAGTGGGGCGATGGTTGTGATTTCTCTGTTAACACTAACCCGAAATAACTGGCTACGTATTACAGTAATCATACTCTTCACAATCACAGCCTTGTCTCTTTGGCCGCTTGAAAATCTGCCCTCTGTCCCAGGGAGTGATAAAACACACCACCTGATTGCCTATGCTGCTCTCATGTTCCCTGCGGCACTGCAAAAACCAGAAAACTGGCTGCTGATTGCGCTATCTTTCATAGCTTACGGTGGTGCTATTGAGTTGCTACAACCATCTGTAAATCGGTATGGGGAGTGGCTTGATTTTGCAGCCAACACAATCGGGGTGATTTGCGGAATTGCTCTTGGGAACTTGATGAGTAAATTTCAGTAAGCATCCGCTACTGGCGCACACCATTCACTCTGAGCTGAATAACCATCTCATTCCTCACATCAGTCACGCAGCCACTCGCTGGGTTTCTTATGATTATCGGTCTCACTTGCCCGTTTGGAGAAAGCAGAGTCGATCTTTCGGCGCTACAATTCAGCCAAAATTACATTTCAGAGAAATGCAGAATTGAAAAATAGAGAGCAAATGAACACAATTAGAGAAATATCAGTCGGGCTAGGGCTATCTTATCGAAGTTTTATGCGGCGGGTCGCACGGTTGCGCTGCAATGGGTTGAGCCTCCAAGATGCCATTGAACAAGTGAAAGATGGAGCAAATAGACAGTTGATAACACGGTAGCCGCACTGGTTAGGGGGGGCAATGGAGGCAGAACGCCCCCATCAGACTGCCGCATTGGGGTTGTGAGGCGTTTTCCGGCTGTTCTCCCTGTACTTGCGCCTCCTAAGCCTTGTGCGGCGGTCTGCGACTGCTATGCAGCGGGATGATGCTCCATATACTCCAATGCTGCACGGGTCAGAAACCCAGAGCGCGACTCTCCCTCTCGGGATGCTGCTGAATCCACGACGGTGAGGATTCTTTCCGGTAGTGTGATATTGATCCGCTTGCTCTTGCCAGATAATTTTGAGAGATCAATATCAACTATCGCCCAGATACCGCCCGAGTATTCAGTCTTGTGAGACTCAATCGGCTGCAGTGAGGGGATAGGGTCACCATCCATCAGCATCCCCTCAACATGACACTCAATCGCTTCTTTGGCCTCGTCAATTGCCTCATCGATGGTCAAGCCTGCAGAGAAGCACCCCGGCAAGTCGGGAACGGTTACGCCGTAATCACTATCGTCATCTTTGTGAATCACAATCGGGTATTTCATGGTGGCCACTCCCAACCGGCTTGCCGGTATATAGATCTCAGGGTCGCAGTAGGTATGTCCTTCTTCGGATGGGGCACGGTGACCTTGCCGGGTTTGGACAGGTGCTTGAACTGATGGTGACTACCTTTGATGTGGTGGATAGTCCAACCATCAGCCTCAAGATGCCTGATTACCTCTCTGCTTTTCATTGTGTGTATAGTACACACTATTACATTGCTATGCAGCCTCCAGATTGTTATTTAGATATTTCAGGTATTTATCAGTTAACCAAACTTTGCCACGAGGGGTAATTAGGAGAGTGTGTCTGGGTTTCCCCCCGTATTTTTCTTTGCTGGGCCTCCAGGTGAAATACCCGCGATTCACATACTGTTGGTAGGGTTGGCGACTCTCTTTCAATAAATAGCCGCGATCTCTCATCCATTGGTAAAACAGTTTCTCGCCAATTTCGATACAGTCAACTGACTTGACGAAATCTCGGACTAAGATTTCACCAGCTTTGATACTGGCTTCATTAGACGCGATAATTAAGTCATTTTTTACTTCGATTGTCTTTTGCTGAGATTCTATTTTTGCCTGCTGCCCACTGATCACTTGCAACGTCATCTCCTCTAGAGATAGCAGTTGTACTTTTTTAGGCTCTTTGTCTATCCAGAATTGGATTACCTGTTCAAGAAAATTAATGTCGTGCTTTGCCACAAACATCTTGGATTCTTTTTCAGGCAGATGGTAATCGATCGCCCTATTCTGCGGGTCGAAGTCTGGGGAAAATTTTTCCCCAGCTACTTTCTCACCAAACATAGCTCGAACTTTTTTGTTTATTTCTTTTCTTGCATAAGGAAGAATCACCGACAGTTGAGTCGATGACATGGTTTTATTTTTGATGGCTAAATTACTCATGGATTTCTCCTTCTGCGCAGTCCAGTTGCGCAAAAAGGAGGCGGGTAACAACTGGGTGCTCCTTTGCTGCATTGCGCAGGAGGTCAATTTGAGCGGCTTGAGTTTTGTTGAGCATGGCTGGTATTCCTTCGAAAAAAATAAGTGATATGGCGACTGGGTATGGGCGCAGGGCGAGAGGAGAAATGAATAGTGCGAGTTGCTCAGTCATGCATTCACCTCACTGTCGTGGGGGGCAAACCGGTTGCTATGGTGAATGGATTGCAGGGTTGCCCCCCACATCACTGCACGAACCTTCTCTTTGGGTGGAAGCTCTTCATCATTGCACTGGAGTGCCTTGGTAGATCTACTACGTATGGCATATATATAAGAAGGTGTTCGATCTGCGATATAACGAAATGGTGAAATAGGGTCTGACTGGTTCGATCTGCGAACTAACTCCCTCGGGTCGACATCCTTATTAGTTCGATCTGCGCTACAGTCGTAATTAGTTAGTTCGATCTGCGAACCACTACTTTTAATTTTCCGACTGCGTTTTGGGGTCCATTTATTTTTCGGGCCCTTCCAGATTCCGCTGGCGGTGCGGGTTTCCTTTACATCCATTTTTCCCCGGCATTCATCAATGGGCTTCCAGGTGACAGCATAAAGTGAACATTGGTTCTTCCCGCCCTGTCTGGTTTTTTCGATTAATCCGTAATGAATGAGCTCATCTATACGCTCTGCCAGTGTCGACGATGACTTCCACCCTCTACCCCTCAGCATTTTAATGGTGGCTGCTAGATCACCGTTGTTGGTGCCGCGATACTGGCGAGAAACGTCAATGAGGAGCTTCACCCCCTGAGGGGTCAGCATCTTGAATGCATCAGAGTCGAGCACTGAAAATGGCAAAGACAAGAAGCCACCTGAGGTGGCACGTCCTTTCATCTTGACCCGACTAACCATTGGCGTCACTCCCTTGAGCATCAATCATCCCGGCCTCCGCAAGCCCAAAAACCAGATTTTTAATGCGCTGGTTGGTCGCCTGGTAGTCGAGGCCGTCCCGAAGACACCTCTCAGCAGTGTCAGCGGCCAGCATTTGGGCGTGAGCTATCTTTAAACGCATAGAACTTGATAAATTGCTCCTGCTACTGAGGTCAACATCAAATGCATTACTTATCAGTCGGTTAATATTGCAGAGAAAGATGTTTTGATGGTCAACGGTCACATCAAGCAGAGTATGGTTGAACGGCAGACAATCACGGCGGGATTGCTGAGCATCTCTGAACCGGCTAAAAGCCCTAACCAAATTGATTTTCAGGCGGCGCACTCGGAGGGAGTTGCGGCTATATGTGAGCAACAGATAAGCCTGGTCTTCATTTAGCAGTGCAATCTTTTCTGGTTGTCCTCTTCCTTTGATTTCTCCCTTTTCAAAAGAGAGTATTCCCAGCTCCTCAAAATCTTCTTGATATTTCAGGATGATGTTAGCCATCATCTTACCGTGTTGGTTTTCAAGTTGACCAGCCAACAAACGACTATCCACGCGGGGTTCATTTTTGATCTCACGAAGTTGCAGATGCGTGTTAGACTGAGAGATCGAATGTGGCTTGCCAGTTGCTCTCGTCGCCTCTGCCGGGGTTGCAGCCCCGGTGTAGGCACTATTGTCTTTGTGGATGCTCATTGGCTCGCACCCCCTACTTCACTAGCCACAAGGAACGCATCAATTGCACTTTGGCGATATCGGATAGCCGCTCTTGCACTCTCGCCGTACTTTAAAAAGGGTATTGCGTGCTTTCCGGTCGAGCGCCATTTGGCGAGAGTGCCTACCGTGCAGCCCAACTGCTTGGCTGCATCCTCCGGAGAGATTACTGCATCGACCGATTGGTCAATCTGAGTTGCTTCTGTCATTTTGTATACCTTTATATTGCCATTGGGTATACGTCATTCTCCATATATTTTTTCCCCCGAAATTCCCCGTGGGAAGGAGGTTCCCCCGGGGAAAAATTAATTCCTAGGGGGAATCTTTACCCCTAACTTAGCTAATTGTTTGCGTCCGAGGATGTTCTGCAGTCTTTTCTTTCCAAGTGATGAACCGCGATAAGGGTAAATACGAAGATAATCATGATCCTCTTTATCAGGCTCAACCGACTCAATAACGCTATTTGCTTTCTCTGAACGCCACTTAGCCCCAACGATATTGCTTAGCTGCAATGCGCTAGGCTTCTTTCCTTGCTCTTTTATGAAATCTTCAATCCACTCCTTTAAAAGGCTATGAAGGTCAGAAATAATTTTTTCGCCACTCACTGTGTTTGACTGAGCAGTCATTTCTTCTGCTAGATTCTCATCAGGTGGCAACTCTCCACCCTCAACAGCAGTTGAACCAGTTGATCGATCAGTATCCAGCTGATTACTAGCAGGAGAGTGTTGCTTATCTGTTGGTATAGATGATAATTCATCGCCTTGATAGCCAAAGTCTTCCAGTATCTCTACTTGTTCCCTTATTGACTCATCTATCTCGACCAGCCTTTTTTGATGATCATCTGCCGTAATTCCTCCGCCCCCTAATAGCCAATCATATTCCTGCCTATCCCTCCGCAGCTGGCGTATTACTATCTTTCCTTTGCTTATTTCCTGCTCATCATAGGTGCCGTGCTTTTCTGCCTCCGCAACTACCATGCGCTTCTCAAGCAAAAGCTCTCGATTTATTAATTTGTCTAACTCGTTTTTCTCTTTATCATCCAGCTTGCGTTGCTGGTCAGGTTGCGGCAACAGTGATATCTTTTGTAAAGAGGCTGCCTCTGAGATACTGTTATTTTCTGACATATTGCATCCCATCTACTGTGCTACCCATCAAAATTAAGAATGCAGAGGGAGAGCGGTGATGGTACCGCTATTCAGGAGCTACCCTATCCCTCTGCATGTTTGGTTCAGCCGAGTACAGTCAGCCCTTTATGAGCCACCAGATTCAGCAGCTTCAGAGAAGGGCCGCTGGGCTTCTTCTGGTCTCGTTCCCACTTCTGAATAGTGGAGACGCTGGCGTTCAAATATGCCGCAAACACGGACTGACTCGCTTTGTTCTGAAGCCTGATCCGCTTAATCTGATTGGCTGTATAGTGCTCTATAGGGGGGAGGCAGAGAGCATCGAACTCCCTCATGGTTTGAGTATCAATTGCCCCAGCATCATGTAGCCCCTCAGCTGTGCTGTGCACCATATCGAGTATTGAGTTATTCATTATTAATCACCTCTATCAATTCATTTGCCTGTATTGCTTTCCTGAGAGCATTTCCATCAAGATTGAGCAGTTTTGATGCCAGCAGCTTCAACGCTTTCAGCTCTTTAGCCGATATATTGGCTCGCTTGTTCTTTGCAAAGCCATAAACGAAGAAGGCATTATCACCTTGCCTGAAAGCCACAATGGTCCGTGCACCACCTCTCTTTCCCCGTCCAGTTAATGGAATCCGCTTTTTGTAGACGCAGCCTCCAAGGCTGGCATCAACCATACCTTTCTCAATCTCTGCGCTTGCCAACGTAAGAGCCTCATCTTCAAGGCGCTCACCTTTTGCCCATTGGCTGAACTGTTTTACCTTAAATATTTTCATTTACACCCTATAATATAGCACTCAGTGCCATAATAGGCGAGTCACTTACCCATACAACTGCACCACCTTCCCAGAATCGGTGGTCTTAGCCTGGATGTAGGCGGTAATCTTGTTGATTGCATCGCGCAATGTCTCAATTTCTGTGTGGATATATCCACCTGTCACATCATTGGTTGTCGTGTGGTTGGTCAGTCGATCAATCATAGTTTTCGAGATACCCACCGCCTCAGCAATCGTCGTAAAAGTGTGACGAGTCATATGTGGATTAAAGTCAAAACTCACAGCATCATTGATCTGCTTAATCTGGCGTTTTGGCCTTCCGTGGAAGGTATCACGTCTAACGGCTGGGAACATATAACAGCTACCACCAGTCAACAGCATCAATTCTTCAATTTCGGGGACAAGCAAGGTGGGAATCGGTAGCTCATGATCAGTGCCATTTTTGGTGTCACGCTGCACCAGCAATTCATTCTCAAGATCTACATCGTCCCATTTTATGGCATAAGTCTCAGTAATCCTGAATCCCATGTACAGCATCATTAGAAAGGCGGTACGGTGCATCTCTGGGCTTATGGTGTTCACAGCATCAATCCATTCTTTGAGCTGCCCGGACTCGATCAGATCATTCCTACGCCTCTCTTTGTGCCATAAACGCCCTGCGCTGAGCACTGCCACAGGGTTATGCGAGATAGCCTTTGTGGTGATTGCGTAGTTGAGAACAGCCCTTAGCGGCCTGAAAGCCCCATTGGTGGCTGTCTTGCCCTTCTTCGTCAGCTTCTTGTGTCTGGCAAGCACCATGTTATCGGTAATGTCAGAAGCAGGTTTTCCCAGCCAATCTGAGAAGCCCCATTTCATTTTCTGTCGGTAGTCCCTCTCTGTGACTGGCTTCAGCTCATGATCTTTGATGTAATCATCTAGTGACTCCTGTAATGTCAGGCTTCTCGCTCTGGCCTTCCGCTTCTCCTCATTTGGATCAGCTCCTCTATTAATTTCAGTAAGTATCTCTGCAGCCTTAACTCTAGCTTCATCCACAGTCCACTCAACAGACTTACCAATCCGTACGTTCTTCAGCTTTCCAGATCGATCCTTCTTCGAAACATAGTACGTTTTTGCACCAGAGCTTGAGACACGAAGGCTGAGCTTTGTTTGTCCCTTATCATGGTAGGTGACGCGAGTCTCCTTTCCACCTGCTTTAGGGAGCGGTGGCTTAATGCTCTTTATTTTTGATTGTGTAAAGTTGAGTTCATTTTTCTCCATAGCTTTTACCTTATAGGGCTGGATTACCTCTGGATTACCTCTGGGTTACTTTTTTGAGTAATAATGATGACTTTAGGGTATAATTGGGTAAACGTCAACCGACAGCAATACATGCGACTTAACCGCATGTGCGACTGATGAAACATGATTTTACAGGGAGTTAAAGTGCTTAAATTTCAAACAAAGAAAGGAACTGTTAATCCTTGGGTCACAAGTTCGAGTCTTGTCGGGGGAGCCATATATATCAAGGGCTTATCTAGTTTTCTAGGTAAGCCCTTTTTCTTTGGGTAGAAATCTGCATACGCATCTGCATACGTTATTCATTGGGCAGGCTATCTTCAGAAGCTATCAGCACCTCCCGCACACACCCCAAAATCACCGCAGACTCCCCCACCCCCCTCCTTTTAGACTCTGCCGCCACTACTCTAGCCACATCAGCAGGCAACCAGAGAGTGAACTGCTTACCCCCCTCTTCCTTGCGCCGCGCCCTGAACAGCTTGGACCGCTCTGTATTGCTTAATGGCATTTCTTATGCCCCTTCCAGATTTTGGGATACGGAGGTGGCAATGCATCTTCTCCAGCAATATCCAGCACCTCTTGCTGGAGGGTATCGAGCTCTTCCTGGAGAAGTAACAGGTACGGCAGGAACTCACGAGCCATCTCTTTGGTCATTGCTTCACTTCCCAGCTTTCGGACAACCTTGATTTCGTTATTGCTCCAGACAGCGTTTACGCCTATTTCGTGTTCAATCTCTTTGCTCACAATTCATTCTCCTAGTTGCCCCAGCACGATTACTGGGGCGTTGTAGTGGTTACGCAGCCTCTGCCGCGCGGAAGTCTCGTTCAGCCTCAACGGTGATACCGATCATGGTCAGCTGCTGGCGCAGCTCATTCATCTTGGCGAGGACCATTTCGCATTGCTCAACGGACATTGCTCGCGCTGAATACTTCATTTCGCCAGTTTCGAGCACGGCAAGGACGATCAACGGCACACCAGACTCCCATGATTCATCGGGCAGTATGCTCACTGAGCACCACCAGCGGCTGCACGTTGG
>Ga0209559_1001650_pt1 | contig 9748 bp, 9 predicted proteins | sample SaaInlV_110m_DNA_FD_184677 | JGI IMG/M metagenome (GOLD analysis project Ga0209559, IMG submission 184677) | Marine microbial communities from expanding oxygen minimum zones in the Saanich Inlet - Saanich Inlet SI074_LV_165m_DNA (SPAdes) (version 2) | ecosystem: Environmental > Aquatic > Marine >...
ACTTTGTAAAGTAATATATTAAAGTAATAAAATGATATAGAAATTTGAGAACATAAGATATATAAATGAGTACCGAAATTCTTACGATTAGTAGTGCAAGAGTGCATGAGTTTTATACTCGTCATCCAAACTTGGATATTAACAGAATGAACGAACTATTCTGTGACGTTATCGAATCCTTAATAGATGATATGGATACTACATCGATCCGAACTGAAATACTGTCCACTCTCAGAGAACAGAATTCCAAGATCTCTGAACTGAAAGGTGAACTGAAGAGTATGGAAAATTCAATCAGCAACAACCTTACGGTAAAATTCGTTGACCTGAAACGCGATTACATCGAAGACGTAAAGAATATTGTGCATCTCAGTTCTTCAGACAATAATGAGAAACTAACCGCTTATCTTAACAAGGAGAACGAAAACCTTCTATCAAAAACAGAAATGATAATCAAGGAAATTGCGGGTAAGGACGAGAACTCAAAGGTTATTTCGCAGATGTTAGATTCATTCAAAGCAGACCTGACTACTGAGACGAAAAAACTTCTCGAAACCTCTGTAGATTCAAGTTCGATCACGAATTTCGTGTCCAATTTTGATACGAAATGTAGTAGTTTATTTCAGTCGCTGAACACTCCTTTGTATACTTGTATTTCAGCAACGGAAGAACGTATACAGAATAACCTAAGCGCAATAAAAAACGCAAGTACGTCCAACGAGAAGGTATTTGATGAATTAGGTCAGTATCTTCAACGATTCAATAACAATTCAAGCGTTAAGGGAGCGGTTTCCGAACGCCAATTGGAAGATGTTCTCACAAAATTATACCCAAGCGCTGAAATTGTAGATACGTCCGCCCAGTCTGGAAGCGGAGATTTAATATTAAAAAGGCAGAACCGAGTAGACGTTCTCCTGGAAAATAAATGTTACTCACGTAATTTGAATAACCAAGAAGTGGACAAATTCCAGAAAGATACGAACAGTCTTAGGATGCATGGTATTTTTCTTTCTGAGACCAGCGGGATTGTATCCAAAGAGAATTTTCAGATTGATATCAACAACGGGTTAATCCTAGTTTACTTACATTTTGTTAATTATGATAGTTCAAAAATCCAAACTGCCATTAATATAATCGACCACTTCTCCTCCAAGTTAGATGTTGTCCATGGAGAACATGATGAAAATTCTATTTCTTCCGAAATCCTTGAAAGTATTAACTATGAATTCCAGGGGTTTATTAGTAAAAAAGAAAACATTATCGCATCTACAAAAGAAAGTCAGCGAAAGTTGATAACTCAATTAGAGGAATTAACTTTGATGTCCCTTGAAAAATACCTATCGACACGTTTCGCTTTCACAAAAAAAGGGTTTACATGCGAAATATGCGACAACTGGACGGGGCCTACGAAGAAATCGTTATCCGCGCATATGAGGGCATGTAAAAAAACAGGTTCGATTAAGGTTGATACACAAAATACTATATAAAATACATACTAAATTTATCTATCATAAAACATTTGGACTATTTCAACTGTTTTGTCTGTCTTGTTATTTTCGTCTATCCAATAATCTATTTGAGACGATAACGCATGTAACCGTTCGGTCCATTCTTTCCTTTTTGTTTTTTTAACCGTACAAATACCTAATTTGTTCAGTCCCCAACAAGAACTGACTTTTTTGTCTCCATCCATATAGTCATCTGGGTTGAAACGAATGAAAACAATTGGTCTATGACCGACATCCTGGGATAATTCCATTGTGCGCTTGTTCTCGCAAGAGCAATCATAGTCGGTGTGCTGGTTCTCATCGATCTCAATGATGATTACTTGATAACCTAAGTCAAGAAGTAAATCAGGTCTGCGACGAGAACATCCGTCTTGCACTTTCTTATCAGTGATCCATTCAAATTGACTATATTTGGTCTTGATATGCTGTGCAACATGAGTTTCTTTCGTTTTGTAGTTCCGTGCAACGGGTTTGTCTGGAAACATGTGCATATAGCAAGGTAAACAGTAATTCTCGTATTTTTTCGTCGCATGTGTATTACACCAACTATTTCTGCATCTTTTATTTACCACATCCACCATACCTTCTAACTTATGTTTTAAACAATATAATCCTTTTTTCTCACCTTCTACATTATAAGAGGGGTGCATATTGCATCCTTCATGAATACATCTTTTAGATACCACATTCATCATGCATTCTAACTTATGTTTTGAACAATATAACGCTTTCTTCTTACCTTCTACATTATAACAAGGGTGCATATTGCATCCTTCATGAATACATCTTTTAGATACCACATTCATCATGCCTTCTAACTTGTGTTTTGAGCAATATAACGCTTTCTTCTTACCTTCTACATTATAACAAGGGTGCATATTGCATCCTTCATGAATACATCTTTTAGATACCACATCCGCCATACCTTCTAACTTGTGTTTTGAACAATATAATCCGTTTTTCTCACCTTCTACATTATACATGGGTTGAACATCACATCCTTCATGAATACATTTTTGTGATAATACATCCACCATACCTTCTAACTTATGTTTTGAACAATATAACCCATTCTTCTCATCTTCTACATTATACCTGGGTTGAACATCACATCCTTCATGAATACATTTTCGAGATTTTACATTCACCATTCCATCTAATTTATGCTTTAAACAATACAATCCTTTCTTCTTACCTTCTACATTATAATTGGCACAAACATTACATCCTTCATGAATACATCTTGAAGATACCACATTCACCATGCCTTCTAACTTGTGTTTTGAACAATATAACGCATTCCTCTTACCTTCTACATTATAAGAGGGCCGAACATCACATCCTTCATGAAGACATCTTTTATCTACCACATTCATCATGCCTTCTAACTTGTGTTTTGAGCAATATAACGCTTTCTTCTTACCTTCTACATTATAACAAGGGTGCATATTGCATCCTTCATGAATACATCTTTTAGATACCACATCCGACATACCTTCTAACTTGTGTTTTGAACAATATAATCCGTTTTTCTCACCTTCTACATTATAATTGGGTCGAACATTACATCCTTCATGAAGACATCTTTTACTTATCACATCCACCATGCCTTCTAACTTGTGTTTTGAACAATACAATGCTTTTTTTGCACCTTCTACGTTATAAATGGGTTGAACACTACATCCTTCATGAATACAACTTTTATTTACCACATTCACCATACCTTCTAACTTGTGATTTGAACAATATAATGCGGTTTTCTCACCTTCTACATTATACCTGGGTTGAATATTACATCCTTCATGAATACAACTTTTATTTACCACATCCACCATACCTTCTAACTTGTGTTTTGAACAATATAACGCTTTCTTCTTACCTTCTACATTAAAATTTGCTCTTACTTTACAATCGGGGTCTTTACAAATTACCATCTTCTTATATCATAGGTATAGATTTTATTTTTTAAGTATTATTATTTGATAACACTTAAAATTCCTAAAGGTTCTCCATCTCCGATTTCTCTTTTTGAAGTTTCTCCTTCCTTTTCAAATACGCCCTTTTATTGTATTCTTTTCTGTGCTCGGGTGTAGGTCTACACTGTTCAATCCGCTGTCTAAGCAGTTCTTTATTCTTCTGGTAATACTCTCTTCGACTTGCTGGGGCGGTATATCGCTTGAGATGCTCTTTGGTTGACTGCAACTCTTCTTCTAATTTGGAAACTTTTTCTTCTAATTCTGCAATTCTGTCGTCTTTGTCCATTGTTGTTATTATATATAATAAGATATGTTTATGTTATTATATGATATTTATTCATGAATATCGTATAAAAACCTTGTTAGGGAGTATCATAAAACAATTGGACTATTTCAACCATGGATTTTTTGGGTTGAGTCCATTTCCCTTATTGTTTGTTATTCATTAATAAAGCAAATAAATCATTAATAGGTAGATAATATATTTTCAATTGAAAAATATAAATTTCAATTGAAACGTATATAAAGGGATAAATAGTAAATAATATATAATGACAGTTGTTAAAAAAGGTGCGATAAGAAGTATTCTAAAAGGAATAGAAAGTTGTTCTATTCCCGACATATTATATGAAATAATAGATGACAGAAAACATTCAGACTCTAATAAGGTGTTTATTGACATTAATCTACATAGCAAACTTTGCGTGGTCGGATATGAAAATGATACAAGCATGGAGAATATAGATAACCTGGCAAAATGGTATAATTGCAATGACCAACAAAAAAGCGTTAATAATATTGCGAGTAAAGGAATTGGGCAAAAATTTTTTATATGTAAATTCTCAGGTAAATGGAAACATGTTACTTATAATAACAAAGATCAAGTATATTATATTTCTGAAGTATATACTGATGATATACAAAATGCATTAAAAGATAACGTACCAGATAATGAGTTTTCTGAAATATACTATAAATCAACTAGTATTGCAAAAGAGGAAGAAGAGGTAGTAACTTCGATACACGATATTTTTAATAATTCAGACGGTATATATCCTTTTAAACCAAAGACAATATTTGTAAATCAAAAATTAAATATTAACAACATATTAGACGAGTATAAAGACGAAGAAACAGCTTATAATTTTGTTGATATCATTAAAAGATTAAAAATAAAATATTATAAGGAAATTAGTGAAGGATTTGAATTGTATATAAAATTACCTGGATATACTGAGTTTATACTTATCAAAAATACTGATATAGATGTAATTGGATTTACACAGAAAAAACCTAATGAATTAAAAATAGATATTTTTATACAACCAAACTGTTATTTTGGGTATGCCTTCGGAATCGGAGAAAATATATATGAATTTCGTAAAAATGGAGGTTCGGTTCTAAGACAAAAATATAAGAGTCATGTTGAACAACTCACTCCTGATTTTTCTCTATTGCAATACAACATTGATGATATGGGAAAAGAAGATAAAAACAAGTCTATTGTTGGAAAATCAGAAGAAGCATATTCTGGATTATATATTGAAATTGGTGGAACATTTATAAGTGACCTACCTGTAGAGTGGAATATCACAAATAGAAACTTGTTTGGAAGTAAAAACTATAGAAGTGTGTTGAAATGTATATCTCAGTCGGCAAAATATCATCTGAGATTAGATGGACTGAAATCACAATTTAATTTGAGAACAATGAACGAGTTACATTGTTTTATAAAATGTACAACAGATATATATAAAGCGTATAATAAAAACCCGTCATCTAATAGTGATGATTATGTAGTAATTACATCAACCGCTTCTAAAAAATCTGTAGGAAACCACCAAGACGGTTATTTTTATATTGTTGAGTTGGGTACAAACTTTTTCAAACTCGGGTTTTCGTCAAAACAAAGTAGAATATTTGATTATATGACAGAAAAAGAGAAATCAAAATACATTAAAGATTTTCCGCATGTTGATTTTAATAAAGTTGCATGCTGTAGATATATATCACTATTAAAATTTAAAAAAATTAAGTTGCTTGAAGAAACAATTAAATCGATCATAAACGAATCTAGTAGTTGCACAACATATGAACATAAAAGTAGTCCCGCTGATATTAGAGAGTATTTTATGTGCGATACTTTTGATAAACTATATGTTTCAATAACAGATGAAATAAATAAACATATCTGATTTATTTACAGTTCTTTTTATCCCCATTATTGGGTATTTCTAGCATTTTCCAAAAACACTCATTTTTCAAATTCCAACTCTCTGAAGATTTTTGCACTTTTGGACATTTTAAAAATGTCCAATTTTCATTTTTACAAAATAGTTTCCGAATCTGAAGTTTTTAAAAAACACGTTCACAGCATAATGCTTTGATTTTGTTTTTTCCTTAAAATATTTGACTGCATACTTTTTTTTATTATTTTGATGCGGAATGATTTCGGAACATTTTTGGTTACCCGATTATAAGATAACACGGATAACCAAAAATGTCCCAAAAATGTTCCTCATTGTTCTATTGTGAATTATGTGATTATAAATGCAGTAAACAAAGTGTATTTAATAAACATTTATCCACAGCAAAACATCAAAAGATAACAAATGGTAACAATAATGTTCCGTTAACATGTAAACGGAATCCTACATTTCTGAATATATTAAAAAAGTATGTTTTCTAGATTCCAACTCTCTGAAGATTTTTGCACTTTTGGACATTTTTAAAATGTCCAATTTTCATTTTTGTGAAATAGTTTCCGAATCTGAAGTTTTTAAAAAACACGTTCACACCATAATGCTGTGATTTTGATTTTTCCTTAAAAAAATTGACTGCATACTTTTTTTATTATTTTGATGCGGAATGATTTAGGAACATTTTTCCGTTGTTAATATATAACAACAACGACAACCAAAAAATGTCCCAAAAATGTTCTAATAAATTCTATTGTGAATTATGTGATTATAAATGCAGTAAACAAAGTGTATTTAATAAACATCTAACCACACGCAAACATATCAACAACAACGATAACAACGCAAAAATGTCCCAAAAATGTCCCACATTATATGAATGTGAATTTTGTCCAAAGGTATTCAAAGACCGTGCTGGATTATGGAGACACAACAAAAAATGTAACGAAGATACCCAAAAACCATTGGAACCTCCTGAAAGAAACACTGATTCGGCAATGATTATCGAATTATTGAAACAAAACCAAGAATTCAAGCAACTCATGATTGATCAATCCAATCAGATTCAACAGCAACAAGCAGAAAACCAAGAACTACAAAAACAACTTATCGAAGCCGTTAAGGTTGGAGGTTCTCATATTGAAAATCAGACAAACATTCACAATAATCAAAAGTTCAATCTACAGTTCTTCTTGAATGAACAATGTAAAGATGCGATAAATATGTCTGATTTCATTGAAAATATGGAATTAGACTTAGAAGATCTGACAGAAACTGGTCGTTTGGGTTACGTAGGAGGAATTTCACGCATTTTAATCAATAAATTACAAGAATTAGACATCTATAAACGACCTCTTCACTGCACCGATATGAAACGCGAAACATTGTACATAAAAGATAATGATGAATGGGAAAAGCAAGCGAATTCCAAGGAAAAAATGTCCAAGATAATCGGACAAGTCGCCAATAAAAATTGCCGAAATATACCAAAATGGACAGAAGAACATCCAGAATATCAGGTATTTGATTCCCCCGAAAACATGGAGTATATGAATATGACGCAAGCCGTTCTCGGTGGATTTGGCGAAGAAGAGAACAAACAATTCAAAGATAAAATCATTCGTGGTGTCATCAAAGAAGTCCTCGTAAATAAATAAATCATATATATTTTCATAATAATTATGATTTGAATTAATCCTCAAAATGACTGCAATCGAACCATTTATCAAATACCTTTATGATACCCTTTTTAAGTTTTTGGGTGCCCTTACCTTTATGAGTTTTTAGATAAATACTATCTGCTCGGGTAGTATGTTTGTTCGTTTTATGAGCCCTGAAGCATTCGAAACGCTTAAATGGTTTGATACTACATCCATGCTTCGTGTTTGTACAAGGAATAATATCTATGGGTTTCACTTGGTTTAAACCCATTTCTCTTAATTCTTTTGTGTTGGCTTTGGGTGATGCTAATTTCTTCACAGTTTTGCTCTTAGAGCCTGCTTTCCGGCGATATGTTCTTCTGGCATTCTTACCAGATGACTTTTTTGCTGTTTTACGAGGCATTCTATATATAAATATTATAGATAATTATACCTCAATAGAAAAACACTAATTTTCAAATTTGAACTCTCTGAAGATTTTTGCACTTTTGGACAATTAAAACGCCTATTATTTTTCTCCAAAACCGTGTATATAAAATTGAATGTATCTAGCGTATTTTTATGAACCGCAGTAAAAAAATAGAAATTTAAAATGAGCGTTCCCGAAAGTCGTATTCGTGTTCACACAAAAGAAAATATGGATATACTCACCTGTCATTTGAATGATGATGTTGTCAAATATATATCTGGTTACCTGGAGTCATATGCTGTATCCAAAGACGAGTTTTGGGCAAACCTCGGGACAGAAACATGTAATTTACGAATGATGAGTCTTCAATGTTATAATATTCTTGAAAATGGATTCGGGCGGTCTGGTTCAATTACCAAATATTTTGGAAAACTTATTGGATTAAAAGGTATGTTTTGCGAGATTCAGAATATATTAGACGTAGCGATATGTAGTGCGTATCCAATGAACGTACACGAAATAGATACACGTCACGGTAAAAAACCGATTACACAAGTATTTTATAATAATCAAGATAAGTTAGAACCTTTCCCTACTCGTTACAAAAAACGTGGGTCTAAATGCAGAAACTCTCTAACAACACAAGAACTTCAGTATATTACTACTTTCATATCCAGAATGAATGATTACATTGCATATATTGAACGAAATATCAATGATTTTCCTGATGTGAAAAATTATCACGCAAAAAATGTTAAAAAATTTATTGCTAGTAAAACTTTCAAAACAAAATTATCAAATTTACAGAAAATCCATGATGTAAATATCGTGAATGAATAATTTAATAAAAATATAAAAAAGGGGTTAACCTCTTTTTTATTTGAGCATTTCCAAAAAAAATCGATAAAAAGAGACTTTGCTCCTTTTATTTATTTTTATTTTTGAACTATTTTTACCAACGACCACCTCGCTTCAACTCGGATTTCGCAATAGTAGCGTCTCCGTGTGCGCGGTTATCGTGACGGTCTTCCCACATGTAATTAGATGCGGTGTTTTGTCCACCGTGATTACGCGATTGAATGTGACCCGCGTCCTTCTGGTCCATTCTCGCCTGCGCCTGTTTTTCAGTCAATCCCATTTCCTTATATGTATCGTAAGCATAATTGCGAACTGCCTGATTATTTCTCAATTCACCCGCGTCACCATTCTTGATACCACGATTAATAGCTTTTGTGTATTCTCCGTATTTATTAGACATATTTTCGTAAATAATTAATAATGTTTTAACTGGTATATTATTGAATCTTGATTGTAAAATCAATTTTTTCATAAAATGTTCTCTTTACATAAACATACATAGTTCAAAATATGTATGTTTCAAAATGAAATAAATCGGTTTATTTTACATATCAGTTGGACATTATAACAGAAATCACAAAAAACCCTCTCTCCATTTTGCGTTTGTATTTGCACAAGTTCTGTTGTATCGCCACAAACGCGACAATGGGGTTCTTTTATGTGTTTAAAACGTTGTATTGTACAATCTCTCCATTGTAGTTGCTCTGATGTTCGAGGTCCAAACTCGACATGCATGTTGCTAGAACATTTTTTACATTTTTTATCCGAATTACATGGGCAATTATCGTTTACGCCTCTTTTGGTAGACATTTCATTATATAGTATAGATATTTTCTATTCTTCCAAAAAGATGAATTTCTAGATTCCAACTCTCTGAAGATTTTTGCACTTTTGGACATTTTAAAAATGTCCAATTTTCATTTTTCCAAAATAGTTTCCGATTCTGAAGTTTTTAAAAAACACGTTCACAGCATAATGCTTTGATTTTGGTTTTTCATTAAAAAAGTTGACTGCATACTTTTTTTTATTATTTTGACGCAAAATGATTTAGGGGATTTTTTTGTCTCCATAATATAGAAAATATGGAAGCACAAAAATCCCAAAAAATCCCCAAGATTTTTGAATGTAAATGTTGTAA
>Ga0209559_1001684_pt1 | contig 9616 bp, 7 predicted proteins | sample SaaInlV_110m_DNA_FD_184677 | JGI IMG/M metagenome (GOLD analysis project Ga0209559, IMG submission 184677) | Marine microbial communities from expanding oxygen minimum zones in the Saanich Inlet - Saanich Inlet SI074_LV_165m_DNA (SPAdes) (version 2) | ecosystem: Environmental > Aquatic > Marine >...
AAAATTCCGCAAGCTTAGCGAATCCGGAATTGTCTTTCCTCACCCCTTTGTCATTTCGACCGAAGGGAGAAATCTTAAGCAACGTATCTCCTTAATTCCTGCTTCTCGCACGTAGCTGATCAAGAACGGTTTTAATTTCCGGATCCAGCAATTCAAAATCCTTGGTTTTTATAGGATCAAATTCATAGACGGAACCCAAAACGTCACCGGCGATTGCTCCCAGCATAATACTTGTTTATGATTTAGTATGAATATCGTTTAATCCACTTTGTCATTCCCGCGAAAGCGGGAATCCAGTGGTAAGTATTACAAAAATTATTTGCCTTCAAATCTTATTATTTTCGTAAATCCTTTGCCAAACCGGGAGCCGACCCTAAAACACACTGCTGTTTTATTTTGGACACTTTGAGTAATCAGTAGATTTGAAAATAATACTAAACAACGGAGGCATTATCAAAGTTGAAAGTTTTGCCGAAAAGCTTTTATCCAACAGCCAGTTTTACTGCTTCTCTCCACAAGTAGGATGGCAATGGTTGCTCAAGTTTCCAAGTAATATTCATTGGTTGACTTCCGTTATATGATTCAATGTAAACAGGGCCAAGATTTACAAAACCCATCGTTCGACCAAACTCGTCTATACTCTGCTCACGAACAAAAAGAATTATAGTTTTACCAGACTTCTTATGATTGATATATTTTAAACCCTTACCGCGATCTGGTCTGGCACTATTTTGGGACTGCCAGTGAAACAACTCTTTATTAATTGCATAGTCATGATACAGTGTTGTTGGAGAAAATCTCTTTTCTGTCTTCTGAAGTGTAACAAAGAGTAATTCGGTGTTCAAATTTTGAATGTCAACAACACCCTCACGGTTGCTCGATTTTATGTTGAAAGTATGGACACCAAAGGATGCTAGTATTTCATCACGGCTGTATCTTGCGTGTATATGAAGAGCAGAAGGAGTAGAAATATTCATTTTAATTTCTTTGTTTTCTATCCTATCCATTGCACATTCTAAAACAGAAAGGATCTCTTTATTTAAAATAATTTCATTAGTAATGGCTTTTAGGCTCTCTGTTAATGATGAAAAACCACACTCTTTTCCAGGTACCTGCCAAAAATCATAGTGAGCCATCAATGCCCATTGATTTTGGACATCATCTGTTCTCTCCCATTCACCTTTTTTGTCAAAAAGGTCTAATAAAAACATTAGATATGAAAAAGAGGTGCATTGTAAGATGCGGTTAGAAATTCCACGAAACATCGCTTTTTCAGTAGACGTATCCAAAGAATCATGAATTGCTCCAGATTTGATACAAAGTCTTGTCCAGCCACCACCACCATTAATTTTGGTTTTATATACATCTTCAAGGCTTACCGAAGGATATTGATTTAGAAAATTATTAAGCGTTAAAGGAGCGTTTGTATGTTGAGCAAATCCTCTAATCCAACTAATGAGGCGTCGTTGATTTACAAATGCACGTTTTATATTGTTGAGGATGGTTTCTTTTGCCTGTTTTTGAAGAATAATGGAACATCCTAAAGGTGCATGAGGAAAATTATTTTCAATTTCATCAACTATCGACATCTGGCTTCGCCCTACCATTCCTCTAAATTTTGAAGAAAAGTCATATTCAGGCCGAGCATTACCAACGAAGTCTAGAACTGTTAAGCATTCTTTCCCATCATTTAGGCGAAGTCCACGTCCAAGTTGTTGAAGAAAAACCGTTAAACTTTCTGTTGGCCTCAGAAAGAGAACCGTATCAATTTCTGGAATATCAACCCCCTCATTAAAAATATCCACTACAAAAAGCACATTGATTTCACCACTTATAAGCTTTTGCCTCAACACTGATCTTTCTGTTCCATTTATACTTGTTAATACATCTGCTTTGATTTTCTCTAATAAAAACTTTTTTCTCATATACTCAGCATGATCTTGGGAAACGCAAAACGCCAAACATTTAATGGAATGTATATCACCAAGTATTTCGTTCATATTACGCAGGATATGTTTTACTCGAGTATTATCATTAGTATATAGATGGGTTAACTCTGAAGGAAGATAACACCCATGTTTCCATTCAACCGAGGATAAATCAACACTATCATTAATACCAAAGTATTGAAACGGACAGAGATATCGTCTTGTAATCGCATCAGGTAATCGTAATTCAGCGGCAATTGTTCCACAGAAATCATCCAAAATGGAAGTTCCATCGTGACGTTCTGGCGTTGCTGTAAGTCCAAGTAAAATTTTCGGTGAGAAACGTTTCAATATTGGACGATAACTCACTGCAGCAATATGATGAACCTCATCAATTATTACTACATCATAGAAATCAGATGTTAAATCAAGGTTCCCAATCTGATTATTGAGTGTTTGAACTGAAACAAAAAGGTGCTCATAGTGGGATGGTTTTTCATTGCCTACCCAAAGTTCACCAAATGTTGAATCCCTGAGAACGGCCTGAAAGGTTATTCGTGCCTGAATTAAAATTTCTTGTCTATGAGCTACATAAAGAAGTTTGGCGCTCACTTTTTCTCTTTTAAATCTCTGATAATCGAATGCTGAAATTAGAGTTTTTCCGGTACCAGTAGCCGCAACAACTAGATTCCTCCATCTATTATGAACACTACGTTCAACGGAAAGACGTTCGAGTATTTGCTCTTGATAAGGATGTGGTGTAAGATCAAAAAAAAGTACAGGATATTCCCTTATTTCTCCACGTGCTTCAGCAAGAGATGTTTTTAAACGTTCTTGCGCGATTTCATTTTCTGGATGGTAACTTTCAAAGTCTGAGGAAGCCCAATAGGTTTCAAAAGTAGATTTGAATTTTTTGATTATATGAGGAATCTCCTTTGTCGTTACTTTTAGATTCCACTCAAGTCCGTTAGTGAGAGCAGAGCGAGACATGTTTGAAGAGCCAATGTAGCCAGTGTCAAACCCACTATTGCGTAAAAACATATACGCTTTTGCGTGTAGTCTCTCTTGTGAAATGTTGTAACTTAGTTTAATTTCTGTATTACGTAGTGATCCTAAAAAATTGACAGCTTTTTGATCAGTAGCACCCATATATGAAGTTGTGATAACCTTGAGTTTCTTTCCACTATCTGTAAGCATTTTTAATTCATCGGCAAAAATTCGAACTCCTGTCCATTTTATAAACGACACCAACCACCATATCTCATCAGAAGATAGTATTTCACGTTTTAATTCAGTCTCAAGCGAGAGGCCGACGTTTGAACCAGTAAAAAGTTCACTCTGAGTAAGCCCTGTTAAAGGAGTGATTTTTGCCACATACTCTTTTAAATTAGCGGCAATGGGGTTTGTTGTCGAATACAGAGATTTTAATAGTTCCCCTTTTGCAACAATGAGGTTCTCTGTTATTTCTTCTGTCTTTAGATAATCACGAAGCCAGTAAATGAGAGCATTGGATATTTTAACCTGTTGAACTACTTTGTCATTTCCCTTTGGACAGGTTTCCAAAATCCAATGCAGAAGATTTTGAAGAAACCTAGAAAGGTAGATTGCAGCATCAGCTGGGTCAAGATTTTGTTTCTCTACATTATAATGAGTTTCAATTTTGGAAAGACTATCTTGAATAACTTCTGTTATAAGTGATTCATAGATACCACTTTTTACATCATTAAAACTGTCTGTTAACATAAGTCATCTTGATATATATTTATTCAATCCTACCAGAAAGCTTAACTTCCCAGTTAATACTGAGCATGGTGTTTGATCTTGAAATGGGTTAGTGTTTTAAAAACTTGTGATCAAACTTCCTTTTATATGTTAGTCGATTCTCATTCTTTTTGTTTAAAAACTAAAGTAAATTTATCACTTTGGGAAATGGATGATTAAGTTTTTCTGATTGTACCCGTCATAGTTCCAAGTACAAGTCACAATTCCGATTGTTTGGAATAATAGACTGAAATTAATGGGACATGATACTTAATTTTTCCAGGGCTTTGTAAAGGCTCCTCTGGATTCCCGCTTTCGCGGGAATGACAAATAGTGAATTAATGGGACACGATCTTAATTATTATTAGACGCTAAGTTCGCTAATGACACCAAGACAGGATTAAACATCATGCTCTCGTATTTCCCTAGCTTTCTAAAGGTTTACCCTGGATCACGGATCAAGTCCGGGATGACAAAAATGGAGGGCAAAGCAGGGTGCTGAATTTCAAGCATAGTTGCAAAACCGCAAATGAATTTAGATTGACATAGTGCGAACATTTCCTGTAGATATAAAGATGATTTAACCAGCTTAATTTAACAGGGGATTTTGTAATGCAGACAATTTCTGAAAATAAACCGGCAACACTTAAAGAGCAGAAAAAGACGCTGAGTCTCGCATTGGCATGTGCGAAGTTCGCACCGAAATCTCAAGAGATTTTGAAATATGTTCCTGCGCTCAAATTATCAATCATGCAGGCAGAAGAACAAAAAAGGAGAGAAAGTTTTGAAAGGAGCTTGCCGGATAAAAGGCAGCAGGACCTATTTCCAAATGATTTGCCTGATTTTAATGCTTACCACAAGCGCAGGCAACTGGATCTTTTTCCATATGAGGAGCAGGAAATTGACTACAACAGCATTGCTTTGTGGATCAGGAGGAATCTGGAATAACTGTCCGGTTACAGGATTCATTTATATAGACTGTCAACTTATTTTCGGAGCAAAAAGTTAGTCGTTCCTATAAAAAATGTTGCCTATATCTTCTTGGCAGGCCACTCTTTCGTAGTTTTTTCCATCACCGCAGAAGGGCGATACTCTATCAGCGCCGCTGGGAAAGACTTGCCGAAGAGTACAAAATGGCTGACGACGGCTCCTCTGAGCGTTTCTACTGCATCATGCGAAAGAACGGGCCGAATATCATTGGTATCATGCCTCCGGAGAAATAATGCTTTTGCCTGTTCTAGTACTACAAAGGCTTCTCTTCTTTAATTAAGGTGACACGATACTAAATTATTAGGTTCAACAAAAATAAGGAGAGCGCGTAAATGACAACAATGTTTAATAAAGCGGTTGAATGCAGCATCTGTGGAGAAAAAAGCAATCATACGGTTATTAGAAGTACCAATTCATTTGGTTCGCATGACTTAGATAGACGCCCTCCTGAAATGCCTTTGGCAATGGTGGCAGAAGAAACCGAAGAATATCAAACCGAAGAAAGACATAATAAAAGATGAAGGAGCAACAAAAAATATCTATCCGTTTTTTTGACGATCGCGAAGTACGGGCTTTATGGGATGACCATAACGCCAAGTGGTGGTTTTCTGTACTGGATATAGTTGCCGTTCTAACCGACCAAAACGACTATAAGAAAACCCGTAACTACTGGAAATATCTGAAAGCTAAGTTGAAGAAAGATAATAGTGAAGTGGTTAGTGTTGCTACCCAGTTGAAACTTCTCGCACCCGATGGCAAAAAGCGTTTGTCCGATATGCTCGACTTCAATGGAATTATTGCATTGGGGAAACAGTTCCCGAGTAAAAAGGCAAATCGGTTTATCGAGTGGTTTATCTTCAGCGGAGAAAGCATAGACGGTAAAAGCAAAACAAAGGCTTATGCTCTTTTCGATAGTTCTTTTATTAATAACATAGAGGTTGGTACAACCAATGGTTTACAACAAATTCACGCTTATTTGTTTGGCGGATTGTATGATTTTGCCGGGCAAATCAGGCAAAAAGATATTTCGAAAGGCGGATTTCAATTTGCAGTTTCAAAATTCCTTGGTCCCACATTAAAACAAATAGAAGAAATGCCCGAAAATACTTTTGATGAAATTGTTGAAAAATATGTAGAAATGAACATTGCACATCCATTTATGGAAGGGAACGGCAGAACTACCCGAATATGGCTGGATTTGATTTTGAAAAAACATCTGAAAACTTGCACAGATTGGAGCAAAATAAGCAAAGTAGATTATTTGAACGCAATGGTAATAAGTTCAGCAAACAGTGGCAGTTTAAATAAATTGCTAAAAAATGCTCTAACCAACAAAATCGACAATCGAGAAATGTTTATGAAAGGAATTGATTACTCATATTATTATGAGGAAAATTAATAAAAACTGTCTGAGGACAGATACTAAAGAAACGAATTAAGGGGACACGATACTTAATTCAGGAAAATGAATTCAGTTCATGTCCACGTAATTCCTCAGGATTCCAACTTTCGCCGGAATGAAAAAGTTTTACAAAAGTTCATGTCTGCGTAATTCTCCGGCTTTGTAGAGTTTACCCTGGATCCCGGATCAAGTCCGGGATGACAAAGCAGGTGGGTGTCAAGTGTTTGCAGTGGTTCCCTGGATTACCGCATCCGCGGGAATGACAATGGAGGACGGCGAAGCTGGACGCTGTTTCTCACGCAAAGACGCTAAGATTCCAACGAATTAAGGAGGGCACGAGACTTAATCCAAGAAAGAATTTAGTTCATGTCCCCATAATTCTTGCAATAATATTTTTCCACTTTAAGTCGCACTTGAATATAGAATTCATTCAGGTCGATGAGACGCACGCAAAGGTTCTACGACACTACAAAATCCTTATAAGAACGAACCTGCACACCACTGCTCAAATCTATCCGGCTTCCGCTATAGACAACAATTCTGCCTGCTAGTTTTTCGTTTGACTCTGAAAAATTAGTTAGTGACTTGCTGAAACTATTATTCCAGGTTGAAGCAGATTTAATTTCCACTCCGACCAAACCGTCCCCTGTTTTACAAAGCAAATCAATTTCATTGCCGTTGCTGTCTCTAAAATAATACAACTCCGCATTTCTGCCCTGATTGTAGCGACTCTTTAAGACTTCAATTACTGCAAGATTTTCAAATATATTACCCACTAACGGGTCACGGCTTACCTGCGTATTTTTTTCAATACCAAGCAAATAAGCTAATAAACCAATTTCTGTAAAATAATACTTTGGTGACTTGATTACACGCTTGCCAAAATTTTTGTAATATGGAGGGAGTTTAAAAATTATAAAAGATGCCTCTAAAATTGAAAGCCATTGCTTGATTGTTGGTGCTCCAACTCCTACATCATTCGACAGTGACTGATAGTTGATAATCTGTCCAACCCGTCCTGCCAGCAATTTGATGAATTTTTCAAACAAACTCACATCTTTCAGTTGAATCAACTGCCGGACATCTTTTTCCACATAAGTTTGATAATAATTTGCGTAAGCTGTCCGCGGCCTTTGATGCTGGTCATAAACGCGCGGCAAAAAACCCTGAACAATATATGACTCAAAGTCATCAAAGCTAATCTTAGCATCATGCAACTCACCAATGGAAAGAGGCAATAAATGTAGAATTCCGGTTCTGCCTGCAAGTGACTGCGTAATTGCCGCACGCAATTCCAACTGATGAGATCCAGTCAAGACAAACCTGCCGTTTGTGCCTTCTTCATCTACAATTCCCTGTAGATAACTCAACAAATGGGGGGTGCGTTGTACTTCATCAAAAATGGTTTTACCTGAATAACGCTTCAAAAAAGCCTTCGGGTCATCATTCGCAAGTTGACGATTATCAGGATCCTCTAATGATACATATGAATAATCCGGCAAAACATTTCGAACTAATGTCGTCTTACCAGCTTGTCTGGGGCCTATGACTGTAACAACAGGATACTCCCTGAGCTGCGTAAGTAACTCTTTTGTAATAGTTCTGTAAATCATAATATTTACCCGATTATTTATGTAAATCTATAGTTGTTGTTTAGAATTGCATAAACTAGACCTATCAGATGAACAAAATTCAGGGTGCCGAAATGATATCGTTATTGTTATTGAGGGGAAAAGATATGTAGTTATTCGTGAGCTTTGGAGAAATACCCTGGATCCCGGATCAAGTCCGGGATGACAAAAAACAAAACTGCAACGAACTAAATAATAGGGGACGCGATGTCCCCCAAACTTCTTTCGGAACTTTGGTTGTTACGAGACCATCTTGATTGAACAACTATTTTCTCTGTGAAGATATCATCAAAGCTGGGAGGGTAATTTCAGGACAACATTTTTATTTGTGGAAATTCCGTCAACGTGTGCTCCAATATTTTCGTCAACTAGCACAGCATGTAGGTGCCATGATTCCCCTGGATGTGTATAAACTCCCTGATTATTTGCAGAGTAGAAACCAATAATTGTGGCATTTTGGTTCTTTCTGTCTTCTTTTGTTTGCTTTAATAATTTGGCTTTTCCACCATGTCCATCAAATTTGGGGTTTTCTCCATTGATCACATGGATGGTCAAGTCATTGAAGTTTCCTTCCAACAAGAAAGGAAAAGGCTCATTTTTATTCATTCCAATTTCTTCGGCCTTTTCAAGAATGACCTGGAATAGTTCTGCTTGTGATAGTGCTTGCTCGATTTTACTGCTTTGCCATTCTTCAACTTGTGATGTGGCCAATAAAACTGCTTTCTCATCAGCAGGAATAGAGTTTAATGAGTTGCCGATACCGTCTTTTCCATAGTCCAACCAGACTTTTCCGTCAATGATGGTAATTTCACCAAGACCCTGCTGGATTGCCCCAACCGCGTATGAGTTTAGTGCAGGAATTGCTGCATTCAAGTTAACGACTCCTTCAGTGTTTTTTGAGTGGATCATCTTTTTGTAATTACCAAAGCTTGCTATTTTCTGACCCGTTGTTTGGCTTTCCAATTTTCCGTGATGTTTCTGATGCTCTCCGTTGTGTGACATTTCGCCGGAAGAGTTGTGTTCTGCGCCGTCTTTGTGTTTCTCCTGGTTAATGCCGCCATGACCTGCGCCTAAAATCCCGCAACCGCTAATGAGGCTTCCACCGATTATTCCTGTAATCAAAATTTTCGTATATTTTTTCATCTGGACTTATCTTGGTTTGAAGTAAAATAAATTAAAGGCAAGCTGCCTTGTTAAAACTTCTAAGTAGTTTATCAAAAGAATGTGAAGCAAATATGTAGAGAGTTAAAAAAGATTTAGGAGGGCACGATATTTAATTATTCATGGGTTTTCTGGAGTATTTCCTGGATTCCCGCTTTCACGGGAATGACAAAAAAAGGTGTGTGAGAGGTGTTTTGTAATGGTTCCCTGGATTCCCGCTTTCACGGGAATGACAAAAAAGGTGAGTGACATGTGTTTTGTAGAGGTTCCTCTGGATTCCCGCTTTCACGGGAATGACAAAAAAGGTGGGTGTCAAGTGTTTGCATTGGTTCCCTGGATCCCGGATCAAGTCCGGGATGACAAAGCGAGATGAGGATTAGTTTTAATTGCGGGCAATTAAGATGCTTCAACGGCTTCCAGAACGAGTTCTGAAATATCTTTAGCCTGTATCGATTCAGTTTTGCCTTTGGCGGCAATTCCGTCACTGATCATAGTCATGCAGAACGGACATCCGGTAGCCACCGTGGAAGCTCCGGTTTGAATTGCTTCTTCGGTACGGTTTTCGTTTATGCGTGTACCGATTGTCTCCTCCATCCACATACGGGCACCTCCGGCTCCACAGCAGAAACTTTCAGTACCGTGACGTGGCATTTCACGCATCGGTGTTTCAGCCGCACTATTCAACAATTTCCGCGGCGCATCATATTCCTTATTGTAGCGTCCCAGATAACAGGGGTCGTGAT
>Ga0209559_1001701_pt1 | contig 9553 bp, 9 predicted proteins | sample SaaInlV_110m_DNA_FD_184677 | JGI IMG/M metagenome (GOLD analysis project Ga0209559, IMG submission 184677) | Marine microbial communities from expanding oxygen minimum zones in the Saanich Inlet - Saanich Inlet SI074_LV_165m_DNA (SPAdes) (version 2) | ecosystem: Environmental > Aquatic > Marine >...
CAGCAGGGAAGCAGGCACGTAAAAGAATTAAAGAGAACTATTCGATGGATAAGATTAAAAAAGAGTATTTGAAGGAGTGGGGATTTTGAACAAGGTATTCAAATCATGAGTCAATTACAAAAAAATCATAGCATAGGATACTGGTTCCAACAAGCCTTTATGGTTTTTTTGTATGTTGTGCCAGCGTTATTGTTGGCAATGTATGATTTCGCATTTGTCACCTATGACTCTGAGCCGGATTATGTAGCCTCTGCTTTTCATATTGTTGAATACGGCATACCTTTTAGCTCCCATCATCCTGGAACAATAACTCAATATCTTGTTAGTCTCCCCCTGTTACTTACCTTGTATTTTGAATTACCATTTGATATCACTATAATTCTTATGAGAATGACAGTATTGAGTGTTCTGGCATTATTAATAAGGGCAAGCATAAACACAATGGGCGTTATCAATAAAGAAGTTAAGTTTTTTTCTTATTCGTTAGTTTGGTTTTTTATCTTTCTTTACCCGTCAACCTCAGTACTTTTTAAGTATATCAGCGCAGAAATATTATTATTTGGCTTTTCTTTCTTTTTGTGTGCATTATGGTATAAATATTTTCTCACAGAGAGAGGTTTAGCGTTAATTGGAATTGTTGTTGGGGCTGGGATGAATGTAAAGCCTACTTTTATTTTTCTTTTGATCGTACTCTCATCTTTCCATCTCTTATATTATGCGTATTATTCTAAATTAATTAGGGGCATTCAACTAATATTCAAGATCTTTGCTTGGGGGAGCATATGGTTCATTGTGTTTGCAATACCAAAGATATTTCAAATTTTATCAGTTATGTCGGAAATAGTTGGTGATTGGTATGTTTTGATCAATAAAGTCGTTAGTATGTTTTCAATATGGCATTACTTTGCAATATTTATTATTATTTCGTTGGGTATATTTTTATTCAATTGGTCTATCAAACATGAAATTCTTTCAAAAAATAAATCCAACCTAATTAATGTTATGATTAGAGAAGGCTGGATAATTGCACTTCCAGTTGCTGTATTTGTTTTTTATAAACTTTTTTATTATTTCATCCATCCAGAAATTGATTATTTAATTGGTCTAGGGCAGTGGGAAAGCTTAGGGATTATGAGAAGAAATAGCGTTCCATTGTACGCATTTCTAGTCTTTATAATCATTAGAATTGTTATAAGTAAAACTCTGGAATTAAAACATTATAAATCTTTACTGTATTTTTCTGTTTTTATCTTATTCTTTGGGGGGTTGATAACAAATGGTACGGCATCTAAAGAATATATGTTTGAAAATAGCCGCATTAGGTTGTTTGATCAATCTTTATTAGCCATTAAAAACAATACCGAAAGTGCTAGTATCTTTGTTCACCATGATAACTACTTTGATTCAGTCGCCCAATTTCAATTATGGACAACTGTTCGATATGGAAATTGTAATGGCGAGAAACTAGATACGACATTGAAATTGACATACCCTAACATTGACATTAGTAATTTGTTGTATATATCAGCTTTCAACGGTATTACTGGTTGTGATATTAATAAAGACAATAATAATGCTCTATCGCTTTATGATAGGTGGTTAAGGTTAAAAATCTCAGATAACGTTGTCAGATCAAGCATATGTAATGCGCTAAGAGGTTCGGATGATCAAAAAATATTCTTACTAGATAGCAGATATATTGATTGGGATAATCCCGATGAAATAGTAAACGATTTAGATTTGGTTGTACAGTCTTGTGGCTATAAAATGCATAGAAATCGTAAATATTTTCGTAATAATGACATTCTGGCATTTGATTTAATTAAAGCTTAAAACCATTACTTAAGTTGAAATTATGAATAATATTTCCAATAAAAACTCCCTACAACAAGACTTAAAAGAGTTATCAGTCTTTTTAGGTAGCAATTTAGATTGGGTCCAAGGTGCTGGGGGCAATACATCAGTTAAAGATGACGGTACTTTGTGGGTTAAGGCATCAGGTTACTGGCTATCAGATGCACAAAATAATGACATATTTACACCTTTAGATAGACGCGCTGTGTTAGGCAAAATTACGCAAGGAGAGGAGGATTTAGCCTCTGCTCAAGTTTCTAAAGAAAAATACCAAAGTTTGCGTCCTTCTATTGAGACAACTATGCATGCTTTAATGAGACATAAATTTGTTGCACATGTGCATTCTGTTAATGTTATTTCATATTCGATTTTAACAAATGGTAAAGATTTAATCAGTGAAAGGCTTGGTGGTATTAATTGGTTATGGGTTCCATACGTTAGGCCAGGATTACCACTCACTAAAATGCTCAATGCAATGAAGGTGGCAGATTTTGATGTGCTTATTTTGGCAAATCATGGTGTGGTAATTGGTGGCGAAACTAAAGATGAAGTATTAAGCATTCTCGCACAGGTGGAGAAAAAACTATTTCGACCAGTTCGTACTGACCTTATAGATGCTGATAAAATTAAATTAAAATCCTTGGTGGAGAATATAGAATACAAGTTACCAAAGTATGACCTGTGCCATTCATTAGCTAAAGACAATTTGTCACTTAAGATAATAGGTAAAAATCCTCTTTATCCTGATCATGTTATTTTTTTAGGTCCCGGTACGGTTCCTATGATGTCTTTGGAAGAATTTAGCGATAAGGCATCGAGTACATCATTTAATTATAAAGTGGTTGTTATTAAAGATATTGGTGTAGTTGTTCACCAAGATTTAAGTGAAAATGCTGAGGAGATGTTGCATTGCTTAACAAGTGTCCTGTTAAGGCTTCAGCCTAATGATAAACTGCAACATCTGACCCAAAGTGAAGAAGCAGAGTTACTCGGCTGGGATGCTGAAAAATATCGGAAATCTATTCAAAGGTAAGGTTATGCAAATAGTAATACCAATGTCAGGGTTTGGAGAGCGGTTTAGAGCCGCTGGATATACTTTACCTAAACCATTAATAGAAGTTGAAGGGAAGCCTATTATTCAGCATGTGGTTGAAATGTTTTCTGATGAAGATGATTTTATTTTTATTTGTAATGAAGATCATTTATCGAACCACAAATATAGAATGCGAGAAATCCTTAAAAGCATCTCTCCGAGTGGCAGAATTGTTTCAATAAAGTCCCATAAATTAGGCCCAATATATGCTGTAATGCTAGCATTAGATGAAATTAATTTACAGAAAGCAACTATTGTTAATTATTGTGACTTTACTTGTTATTGGGACTACATCCATTTTAAGGATTTTGCAAAAAGGGTAAATGCTGATGGCATTATTCCAAGTTATTGTGGTTTTCATCCGCACACTTTGTGGAGTAACTATTATGCCTATATAAAGGAAGGTGGTTATCGCGCTTTTGACATACAAGAGAAACAACCTTTTACTAATAAACCAAGAGAGGAATTTGCGTCTTCAGGTACTTATTATTTTAAAACAGGCGCATTAATGCAAAAGTATTTTCAGCGTTGCATGGATGAAGGCCTAATGGTTAGTGACGAGTATTATGTGAGTATGAGTTACAAGCCAATGATGCAAGATGGTCTTAGGGTGTATGTTTATGAATTACAACATTTTATGCAATGGGGCACACCTAGTGATCTTAATGAGTATCAATATTGGTCTGATATTTTTCATAATATATCTAATTGTAATGAGTTACCAAAACATAATGGCATGCTTTTATTGCCCATGGCTGGTTTAGGTAGTCGTTTTAAGAAAGAAGGTTATAAAATCCAAAAACCATTGATTTCTGTATCCGGTTTGCCAATGGCTGTACAGGCAATGAATGACTTACCAAACACGGATATACAAAGATACATTGTTAGAAAAGATCTAGAAAGTTTAGATGAGTTAATTGATGTCTTAACTAAACTATCAAAAGAACCATCATTTGAAATACTTGATCATGCTACAGATGGGCAAGCAACAACATGTATTGAAGGTGCGTCCGGGTTAGACACGGAAGCCACAGTTACTATTGCAGCATGTGATAATGGCATGATTTATGATGCAAATAAATTTAATGACTTGATATTAGAACAAGATGTAGATGTGATTGTATGGGGGGCTAAAGGTTATCCCGGCGCTATGCGTAACCCTGAAATGTACGGTTGGATTGATGTTGATGATACGACAAATGAAATTAACCATGTCTCTGTCAAGAAGCCGTTAAAAAATCCAGGTGAAGATCTTATTGTTGTTGGCGCATTTACATTTAAAAAATTGAAATATTTTTTCGATGCGGTTAAAAGAATGAAGGATAGAAAGGGACTTGTTAATGGTGAGTATTATGTAGATACGGCAATTAACGATGCAATTGAACTGGGCTACAAATGTAAAGCTTTTGAGATCAACAATTATATTTGTTGGGGCACGCCAAACGATCTTAAAACATTTGAATATTGGCAGTCTTGTTTTCATAAGTGGGAATCGCATCCATATAATCTAGAGTACGATGCTAATATTCCCAAGGATAGAGTTAAAGAATTAAAAGATAAGTATGAGCATATCACACCCAAAAAACATCAAGTTGTTACATAATCAAGTTGGTCGTTTTTTAATTGTAGGCATCACTACAGTATTAATAGATTTTGTTATCTATATTCTATTATTATTTTTTGATTTTGAGACTGATTTATCTAAAGCTGTTAGTTTTAGTGGTGGTGCAATTTTTGCTTACTTTGCTAATAGAGGCTATACATTCAAAAGTAAAAGAAAAGGATTATTAAGTTTTGCATTGTTTTCTACACTCTATATACTAACATTAGGTGTCAATGTTAGTATGAACGAACTGATACTGTCTGTTTTCGGTAAAACACAATTAATTATTATTTTTGCGTTTATAGCTGCCACTGGTTTATCTGCAGCGATTAATTATATTGGAATGAAATATATCATTTTTAGAGGTTAAATTAAATAATGAAAGTATCATTAGTCATACCTTGTTATAACGAAAGCAAAAGCTTGCCAGAGTTACTAAAAAGTTGCCAAAATGCATTCCAAGGTAAAGATATCGAAGTAGTTATTGTGGATAATGGCTCAACTGATAATACTCAAGAGGTTATTACTAATTTGTTAAAAAAATATCCATTTGTAACCCTAGTAAGAGTTGAGAATAATATAGGCTATGGTAACGGTATCTTACAAGGCCTCCGTAGTGCATCAGGCGAGATTCTTGGATGGACTCATGCAGACTTACAGACTGACCCTAATGATGTTAATAGAGGCCTAGTCTTTTTCGAAAAAGCAAAAGATCCTAAAAAAATATTTATTAAAGGAAAGCGTTATGGACGCTCTTTTTTTGATGTTTTTTTTACAGTTGGAATGGCATTATTTGAATCACTATTAATGCAAACTAGAATGTGGGATATTAATGCCCAACCCACCTTGTTCCATAAGTCTTTTTTTAGCTCTTGGGTTGAACCACCCCATGACTTTTCTCTAGATTTATTTGCATACTTTATGGCGAAAAAGAAAGGCCTTATTGTCAGTAGATTTTCAGTATTATTTAGCGATAGAGTGCACGGAGTTTCAAGTTGGAATATTAGTTGGTCTGATAAATATAAATTTATTAAGAGAACGCTCCAATATAGTTTCTTGTTAAATAAAAAGATTAAGAAATAATGCAAAGAATTCTTCATCGAATCAACACCAAAAAAGAATTACTAAACACGCCTTGTGAATTTGGTGTTGAGGTTGACATTCGTTCAAATGGCGGGCAATTGTATATGCACCACGATCCTTTTTTAATCGGTGAAAATTTTGAAGATTGGTTGGAGTTATATAATCATGCTACTTTAATTTTAAATGTTAAGGAAGAAGGCCTTGAATCTCGGCTTATGACTTTAATGAAAAAATATGATATAGATGACTACTTTTTTCTAGATCAATCATTTCCTTTTTTGGTAAAAACTGCCAATAACAATGAAAAACGATGTGCTATACGTGTTTCTGAGTATGAAAATATTGAAACAGCCATGTCGCTTGCTAAGAAAATTAGTTGGGTTTGGGTTGATTGTTTTACACACTTTCCATTAACGGCTAATGATGTCAAGCGTTTGCAAGTTGATGGTAGTTTTAAACTTTGCTTTGTGTCCCCAGAGCTTCAGGGTTATACAGATGAACAGTATGTGATTGAATTTAGATCTAAGATTGAATCTATGGGAATTAAAGGAGACGCTGTATGCACCAAGTATCCACACCTTTGGGCTTAATTTGGTCAGATCTTAAGAAAGATCGCTTATTTTTGGCAGGGTTGCTAGTTAAATTAATCCTGATATCTGTTTTTGTCCCATTAATTCAATCACAATGGTTCTTAGTCTTCTTAGTACACACTATTGAAAACATAACAGCTGATCCATGGAGTAATTTTTTAATTGCAGGTGGTGACCCTCTATCTTTTCCGTACGGGCCAGTGATGTTAATGTCATTATTGCCAACAACTTTAGCAGGTTGGGGCCTTGATTCGATTATTGGGGTAAATTTTTTCTCAGGTCTGGGTTTCAGATTAGGTCTATTAGGTGCAGATATATTGCTATTGCTATTATTGTTACAGCAATTTAACCAATATCGAAATAAGATAATCTTATTTTATTGGCTATCCCCTTTGTTTTTATTTATTACTTATTGGCATGGCCAAATAGACATAATTCCAGTTGTTTTGTTTATTTTATCGCTCTCGATGCTAAAACAAAAAAAACAATTAATGTCTGGTATTGTAATGGGTTTGTCTGTTGCTGCTAAACATAGTATGTTGGCTGGGATTCCTTTTGTGTTTCTTTATCTTTGGTTTGGTCGCGGCATTACACAACACAATGGGCGATTTTTATTAGGTTTTTTTGCTGTTCTTTTCTTCGAATCCAGCTTGCTATTTTCTAATGGGTTTTTTAGTATGGTTATAAAAAGTCCAGAAGCTGATAATTTATTTTGGCTTTCAATGTCAATGGGGGATTCATTGAAAGTCTATGTGGTGCCAATTATTTACTTGTTATTGCTTTATTCTGCTTGGCGAATAAGAAGAATGAACTATGATCTACTAATGGCAACTTTAGGCGTCGCATTTAGTATTGTGATTCTGTTAAGCCCATCACCTCCAGGTTGGTACGTGTGGTTATTACCTATATATTCTTTGCACCAATCTCGAAATAAGAATGCATCATTATTGGTTGCTCTATTTTCTATTGTATTTATTTTTTATCATTTGATGAATAGTAGCGGGTCTGAGATTGTTGGTATTAATTATTATCCAATTCAACTGTTTCAAGAATGGACTTTAGAGTTAGGCTCAAAATTCCAATCGTCTATTTACTCGTTAATGCTTGGGTTGGCTGGCCTAATAGCGTTACAAATTCTACGCGATGGTATACGAGGTAATGATTCTTATCGATTAGGAAAAAAACCTTTTGTTATTGGCGTGGCTGGTTTTTATAGTGCAGGTAAGGATATTTTTAACAATTCATTGGCAAATTTATTTGGCAAGAGGTCTGCAATAGAAATTTGCGGGAAAGATTATTACCATTGGGATCAATCATCTCCAATGTGGAAAACCGTAACGCATTATAATCCAAAGTCTAGTCGCCTGTTTGATATGACCAATGATTTACGTGAGCTACTTTTAGGTGGAGAAATAAAAGCCAGGGCTTACGACGTCGATGGGTATCATCCAATGGCAATAAGAAAAAATCACACGATTGTAGTTGTTAATAGTATGTATGCTTTATTTTCGAGGAAGTTGATACAAATGCAAGACATTCATTTTTTCGTAGAGGTTGATGAAAAGTTAGATAATTATTTACAGTTAAAAGCAGACAAAGTAGCAGGGTATTCGCAAAGTTTGAAAATAATCAATGATATTGACAAAAGTGCTTCAGATATTAAAGCTTTTATTGAGCCACAAAAAGAAACCGCCGATGTTATTTTTTCAATTGATTATATAAATTCTGATTTATTAGATGCTTCACATAAGAGTAGTAATTTAAGACTGAGGGTTACTATACAGGATGGCATGTACTATCAAAAAATGATGAAAGTTCTGATTGGTATTTGTGGCCTTGAATTTAAGGTTAATCGTTTAAATAATGATGGTAAGGTTGAACTTGAAATATATGGTGATGTTAAGGCAGGGGATTTACACCTATCGTCAGGAGTTCTGATTCCTAATTTGATAGAATTGATTGATGGTGAAAAAGGCTTTAAAGATGGTGTTTTTGGCTTAATGCAATTAATTGCCCTTATGGAAATAAATGAACGAATTGCTAAGCGCATTGAGAGCAGAGAGTTATATGCTTAAAATTATATTGAATCAATCAATTGTAAAACCACAAGCCGTTATTTTAGATACTGATAACACACTGTATCCTTATGATGTCGCTAATCAGGCTGCTACCAAAGAAGTGGCAAAGAAAGTGGTTGAGTTGTTAGGTGTTGATGAAATGAGTTTCCGTAATGCGTATACTGAAGCAAGACAAGAAATTAAAGCTCAGTTAAATTTTACTGCCAGTTCACACAGTCGCCTCCTTTATTATCAAAGGGCTATTGAGAAGCTTGGCATGGGTACAAGAATTTTGCATTCATTAGATCTAGAGCAAACATATTGGAGGTCATTTTTGACACACACCCAACTTTTCTCAGGAGCTGTTGATTTTTTGCAAAAACTTAAGTCAGATAATGTAAAAACTGCAAATATTACCGATCTCACAGCTCAAATACAATTTAGAAAAATTATCTACTTTGGTTTGGATGAATTGTTTGATTATGTTGTGAGTTCTGAAGAGTCGGGTGCAGATAAACCACATATAAAATCTTTTAAATTGGCACTTGATAAGTTATCAATTGATCCATCTAAAGTTTGGATGATTGGCGACAATGCGGATGCAGATATTGCTGGAGGAAACTTATGTGGCATGATTACCATTCAAAAAGTGCACAATGGGGTTGCGCTTGGTAAATCAGAAAACACCCCTCACATTGTATTTGACGATTTTCAAGAGTTAATGGGTTATTATTCAAATCTTTAGTGGAACATATTCTGCACTAACTAAGTTTGCCTTATAAATCAATTTATTTCCCTTAAAATAAAAAAAAATAAAAAAAATAAAAAAATGAGGAAAATTACACATATTATTACTGATTTAGATACTGGTGGGGCAGAGATAATGCTTTATAAACTATTAGCATCATTGCGTAATGAGGAGATAAATTCTTCTGTTATTTCATTAATGGGTCGAGGGAAAATTACTGAGCAGATTGAGGCATTGGGTGTTAAGGTGGAGACGTTAGATTTGGGGCAAGGGGAACGCCCCAGTTGGCAGACTATTAAGAAGCTGAGACAGTTTATGCGAGCTTTCAATCCAGATATAGTACAAGGCTGGATGTATCATGGGAATATAGTTGCGACTGTAGCGGTTTTTTTATTTGACCCAATGTTTAGCCAGCTCACTCCTGCAGTTAATAGAGAATAAACAAGAGCGAAAAACAGCAGGGAAGCAGGCACGTAAAAGAATTAAAGAGAACTATTCGATGGATAAGATTAAAAAAGAGTATTT